>Ga0123335_1000421_pt1 | contig 71110 bp, 60 predicted proteins | sample BiotimSIPDNA_2_FD_89707 | JGI IMG/M metagenome (GOLD analysis project Ga0123335, IMG submission 89707) | Anaerobic biogas reactor microbial communites from Washington, USA - Biogas_R2 time_0 SIP DNA | ecosystem: Engineered > Bioreactor > Anaerobic > Unclassified | place: Washington, USA... | reverse complement strand
GTGGCGGTGACGGTGCTGTTTGGAAACACCCCCAAAATCGACCTGCCGCAGCTGGCCGCCTTCTTTGGCCTGCACCTCTCAGCCGACCTGGCCCTCTTTGCCCTTTTAACCCTGGCCACCGCCCTTTTCCAGACCCGGACGGCCGCGGTGATGGTGGGGATGGTGTTTGCCTTCAACATGCAGGCGCTCATCTACCTGCTCATTGACCAGATCGGATTTTTGCCCTTTGAGCTGAGCGAATACGGCATGGTGGGCCTGGCAGGCAGGCTGGACATCTTCACCTTTGGCCAGGCGCAGCCGGATTTGCTCAGTTCCATGATGATGGGCAGGGGCGGCTTCTCCAACATAGCCCCCACCACCCCCGGCCAGCTGCTGCCGGTGAGCCTGGGGCTGTGGGCCGTGCTCACCTTTCTCTCCTGGATCACCCTGCGGTACCGGGATTACAGGGGATAAAAAAGGCGGCGCTTTTACTTTGCGCCGCCGGTATTTTACAGGTTTTCCTGCTCCGCCGCTTCGGTACCCGCATCCGGGCCCTGGGGCGGCGTTTTGAGCACCATGGCCAGCTCGTTGGCCTTGTCATACAGGGCGAAGGGCACATAGATACTGTAGGACTCCAGCATCTCCCCCGCCCAGGCGGTGAGCCCGGAGCCCAGCCGCCCCTCCCTGAGAAAGGGAAGGCCGGCCTCCTTGAGCATGGCGTCCAGGATGCCCGCCTGCACAGCGTCCCCCCGGAACAAAAGCACCGGGTCCCCTTCCTCCGGCACCCGGGTCACATGGCGGCGTTTGGGGCAGGGGGCGTCCATCAGTTCGCGGCAATCAGCGCAGTAGAGCATCCGCAGCCTCCTTTGGCCTAAGCCTTCTTCTTTTCCCACTATACCACAGATGAAAAAGCGGCAGTTTGCCGCTTTTTCCAGTCAGGTGGCTGAAGCTCAGTCCAGCATCGCCAGGATGTTCTGCTTGGGCACCGCGCCAATGGTCTTGTTGGCCACCTCACCGTTTTTGAACACATACAGGGAGGGGATGGACATGATGCGGTAGCGCCGCGCCAGCTCCTGCTCCTGGTCCACATTGATCTTGCAGACCTTGATCTCCGGGTGTTCCAGGGCGATCTCCTCAACTACCGGGCTCACCATGCGGCAGGGGCCGCACCAGACCGCCCAGAAATCCACCAGCACCGGCTTGTCGGACTGCAGGACCTCCTTCTCAAAACTGTCTTTTGTTACTTCCATCACGGACATTCTTCTTCCACCTTTCTTGCTTCGCGCCGTTTTCACGGGGAGTATACCCCGGCCCTTCAGCGCATAAACAGCCCCTCCGTTCATGAAAGCGTCCAGCCCTCATCGCCGTGGTAGACCATCAGCCGGCTCATGCCGCCGTCCACCACCAGGGTCTGCCCGGTGATGAAGGAAGCGCCCTCCCCGCAGAGGAACAGCGCCGCCTGGGCGATGTCGGAAGGCTTTCCCACCCGGCCCGCCGGGTGCTGGCGCAAATCGCTGCCTGAAAACGCGCTGCAGGAGGTGTCGATCCAGCCGGGGGCGATGGCATTGACCCGTGCCCTGCCCTTAAGGCTCACGGCCATGGCGTGGGTGAGGGCGGTGATGCCGCCCTTGGCGGCGGTGTAGCTCTCCGTGTTGGCCTGGCTCTGGAAAGCCCGGGTGGAGGAGATGTTGATGATGCTGGCGCCCGGGGCAAAATGGGGAAGCAGGAGCCGGCTTAAGTAATAGGGCGCCGCCACCCCCACCCGAAGCGCCGCCAGAAAATCCTGGAAGCCGCAGCGGTCCATGCCGCCCCGGGTGAGCATGGCGTTGTTGATGAGGAAATCCACCTGGCCAAACGCTTCCGCACAGGCAGCGGCAAAGCGCTCAAGCGCCTCCTGCTCCCCGACATCTCCCCTGTAAAACAGGTCAAGCGCCTGGCCCGGGGGCTCAAGGTCGATGCCCGCCACCCTGGCGCCGGCTCCCGCAAAGGCCTCCGCCACCGCCGCCCCGATGCCCCGGGACACCCCGGTGATGAGCGCCGTTTTTCCCGTGAATGCCATCGCCTGCCCTCCCATACGCTTGTTTCCTCCAATATTAGCACACCGCCTTCCCTGTTTTACATCGGTTTGAGGCGTTTTTTGCGTAATCTGTCTTTTTTGGCCCTGATGTCCTTGAAATTTGCCATATCCTATGGTAGCATCAGGGTAATCTTAAGAAACAAAGGGCCAAGCCGCCCACGCAGAGGAGTGAAGATGTCTCTGACAGACAGCTTGAAAGCGCGCACCACAAAACCCCGGGTTCCCGGGAAAAGAGGCATCTACGCGGTGATGGAGCCGTACCTTTTTCTGCTGCCGGCATTTGTTGTCTTTGGCCTGTTCCTTTTTTATCCCTTCGGGCGCACCATTTTCCTGAGCACCTTTTTGACGGACAAGCTGGGCAACGCCAGGGTGTTCTGGGGGGTCAGGAACTATACGGACCTCTTTACCAGTTCCTCCTTCTGGGCCAGCGTGGGGGTCACCTTCCAGTTCGTGGCGATCGTGGCCTTTGGCGGGCTCCTGATCGGCCTGGCCACCAGCCTCCTCACCGCCAAGAAATACCCGGGCGTCACCTTCGCCTCAGCCTCCTACGCCATGCCGGTGGCCATCGCTTCGGCGGCGGCGTCCATGGCCTTCCGGATGATCCTGCACCCCACCAACGGCCTGCTGAACATCCTTTTCGGCACGCAGATCAACTGGACGGGCGACCCCCGGTGGGCACTCTTTTCCGTTTCCATGCTCACCATCTGGCTGGCCAGCGGCATCAACTTCATCTTTATTTCGGCGGGCCTAAGGGGCGTGCCGGATGAGATGTATGAGAGCGCGTCCATCGACGGGGCGGGTTACTGGCGCAGGCTGTTTTCCATCACCCTGCCCTCCATCTCGCCCACGCTGTTCTTCCAGATCATCATCAACATCATCGGCGCCTTCCAGTCCTTCAGCCAGATCCGCCTTCTCACCCAGGGCGGGCCGGGGGACGCCACCAATGTCATCGTCTACGCCATCTACCGGGACGCCTTTTTCAACTTCCGGTTCGGCACCGCGGCGGCCCGTTCCATCATCCTGTTTGCCATCGTGCTGGTGATCACCCTCATCCAGTTCAGCTTTGAGAAAAGGAGCGTGCACTACTGATGTCCGGCTTCACAGCGCGCAAAAACCTCACCAGGCTGGGCAATATGCTCCTGAACATCCCCATGCTGCTGGTGATCCTGGCGCCTCTTATCTACACGCTCCTGATCAGCGTCATGCCCCCGGACGAGATCTACCGCAACATGCTCATCCCCTCGTCCATCAACCTGAACAACTACGTCAATGCCTTCACCCACCCGGCCTACAACTTCCTCACCTTCATCCGCAACTCCTTCATCGTGTCCACCAGCGTGATGCTGGGCCAGATGGTCACCTGCTCCCTGGCGGCCTTCGCCTTCGCGTTCCTGGATTTCAGGGGCAAGAAATGGCTCTTTGTCCTGGTGCTGGCCACCATGATGGTGCCGGGGGAGGCCACCATCATCGCCAACTACCTGACCGTCAGCCGCTGGGGCTGGCTGGACAGCTTCCAGGCGCTGATCGTCCCCTATCTCACCAGCGCAATGGGTATATTCCTGTTAAGGCAGAACTACCTCACCTTTTCCCGGGAACTGCACGAGGCCGCCCAGCTTGACGGCTGCAACAACCCGCGCTTCATGGCGTCCATCGTGGTGCCCCTTTCCCGCCCGGCGCTGGGCGCCCTGGGGGCCTATGTGTTCCTGAACACTTGGAACCAGTACATGTGGCCGCTTTTGGTCACCAACTCCTCCAACTACCGCACGGTGCAGATTGGTATCAGCATGCTCTATGACATTGACGCGGAATCCCTGGGGCTGATGATGGCAGGCGTGGTGATTGTCATCGTACCATCCCTCTCCATCTTTATTTTCATGCAGAAGCAGCTCATCAACGGCCTGATGGCCGGGGCTGTGAAAGGATAGTGATGAAACCGCCTCCGCATTTCGCGGGGGCGTTTCAAATATTTCAGGAATCGAAAGGGGAAACACACATGCGTAAAATCCTGTCCCTGATCCTGGCGGCAAGCCTGCTGCTGGGCCTCGGCTCGGCCATGGCAACGGAGAGCCCCACGGAGATCGTCTTCTGGCACTCCATGGGCGGCGTCAACGGCGAAGCCATCGCGAAAATGGCTGAAGATTTCAACGTTGCCTACGAAGGCAAAATCAAGGTGACCGTCGAATACCAGGGCTCCTATGACGATGCCATCAACAAAATCAGAGCCGCCGGCATGTCCGCCCTGCCCTGCGACGTGGTGCAGGTGTATGACATCGGCTCCCGCTTCATGATCGACTCCGGCTGGGCCCTGCCCATTCAGGAGATGATCGACGCGGAAGGCTACGACATCACCCAGATCGAGCCCAACATCGCTGCCTACTACACCATCGACGGCAAGCTCTACTCCATGCCCTTCAACTCCTCCACCCCGCTGCTGTACTACAACAAGACCGCTTTTGAAGAAGTCGGCCTGGACCCGGATGTGGCCCCCAAGAACTTCGATGAAATCGTCGAAATGGCTGAGAAGCTGACTGTCAAGGACGCAGACGGCAAAGTGACCCGCTATGGCTTTGGCATGGGCAACTACGGCTGGTTCTTTGAGCAGTGGATGGGCAAGATGGGCCTGCACTATGTGGACAACAACAACGGCCGCGGCGCCGACCCCGCCACCAAGGTGGTCTTTGATGAGACCGGCGGCGCGGAAGCCATCTTCGGCGTGTGGAAGCGCATGATCGACGAAGGCATCATCACCTACCTGGGCCGCGGCAACAACGACGCCAAGGCTGCCTTCATCTCCAAGAACATCGCCATCACCCTGGAATCCACCGCAGCCTTAAAGTCCCTGCTGGTGAATGTGGGTGACGAGTTTGAGATCGGCACCGGCTACTTCCCCAACATCCATCCGGATGATGAGGGCGGTGTGTCCATCGGCGGCGGCTCCCTGTGGATGCTGGCCTCCGGCAACGACGAAAAGCAGAACGCCGCCTGGGAGTTTGTCAAATACATGATCTCCCCCGACGTCCAGGCTTTCTGGAACGCGCAGACCGGCTACTTCCCCATCACAGTGGCCACCCATGATCTGGACGCTTTCAAGGACAACCTGGCCCAGTATCCCCAGTTCGGCACCGCCATCGACCAGCTGCACAGCACCGCGCCCCAGTACGCCGGCGCCCTGCTGAGCGTGTTCCCGGAAGCCCGGGCGTTGGTAGAAACCTACACCGAGCGGCTCATCAACGGGGAGCTGGACATCGCGGCCACGGTTACCAACCTGGCCAAGGAAATCAACTCCGCCATTGAGATCTATAACCTGACCAACTGATTGTAACCAACAGGGACACCGGGGGAGGGGAGGGCTTTATGCGCCCCCTCCCCTTTTTTGTCCCTTCCTTTCGGCCGCCGTCGCATTCGGCCATGTATGTTCCGGCCACCAATCGATGCATTGCCGTCATGGCAGAACGCGGGGCTTTCTGATACCATGGCGTACATAGAAACCAAGGAGGAAGAGCCCCATCCGCGCCAATTACCACACCCACACCACCCGCTGCAAACACGCCCAGGGCAGCGACCGGGAATATGTCAAAGCCGCCATCCAGGGCGGCTTCAGCCGCCTGGGCTTCTCTGACCATTGCCCCTGGCCGTATCCTGGCGGCTTTGTCTCCCCCACCCGCATGGACATGGATGAGCTGGCAGGCTATGTGCAGTCCGTGAGGGCGCTCGGGGGTGCCCACGCCGGGGAGATTGAGATTTTCCTGGGGCTTGAGGTAGAGCACTACCCGGAACACCTGGGCTGGCTTCTTGAGATGAGGCAGGCCCACCAAATCGATTACCTGATACTGGGCAGCCATTATGACAGCCGGTTTGAGGAAATCTATTACGGCAAGGTTTCCAGCCCGGAGCATGTGAAGGATTACGCCAGGCTGACCGTGGACGGCATCAAAAGCGGCCTGTATGGCTGCCTGGCCCACCCGGACCTCTTCCTGCAGGCCTACATGGCCTTTGATGACACCTGCAAAAAAGCCTCCCGGGACATCTGCCAGGCCGCCCGGGACATGGGCCTGCCCCTGGAATACAACCTCTCCGGCTTCTACAACACCCGCCGCCGCCGGGGCGGCCTGGGCTACCCCTGCCTGGATTTCTGGCAGATCGCGGCGGAAGAAGGCTGCAGCGCCATCATCGGCATCGACGCCCACAGCCCCGAGAGAATGCTGGATGCCCCGCTGTATGACCTGGCCCGCCAGCACCTAAGGGCGCTGGAAATCCGGGAAGTGACCCGCCTGTAGGAAACAGCGGCGCTGCCGGATTTGGCAACCCCGCCTCTAATTCGGGTAAAAGCAAAAAAAAACAGGGGCTGCCCCTTTGACCGGCGGCCCCTGCTGATCCGTTTTCCTGTTATTTCACATTCTCGTTGTATCCGATGCCCATCACTTCGTTCTGGATGCGGGCGTTGTCCCTGACGCCGCTTTTGTCCAGCTGGTTCAATTGCTTGCCCATAAACACCATGGCGCTGGTCCAGCCGCCGTCCAGGTTGAAGGCGGTGGCGCAGCCCAGGTCCATAAACATTTGGCCCACCCGGCGGGTGGGGACGCCCAGGCTGCCCTTGATGCGCCCCTCCACGATGACGGCAAAATAGTGGCCGGGCTGAACCATGCCGATGCCGGCCCGGGGCTGGTTGGTGTTGCCCAGGCGCTCATGGAAAGCGTTCATCTCCCCGTCCCGGATGAGGTAGGGCCCGAAAGCCAGCACGTCCCGGGCACCCAGGGCCACCATTTCTTCGGCGGTTTTTTCGTTGGCGCGGAACACCTGCATATCCCCGTTTTCAAACAGGGCCAGCATATCCAGCGGCGGGTAGGCCTCCCTGCCCTCCCTGGGCGGCTTGTCAAAGAGGATGTCCCCGTCCCGGATGATGACGCCGATGGGATAGCCGGTGCGGTTCTTGGCCATGGAGACGCGGTAGAGGTAATAATCCCCGTCCATGGAGAACACAAGCTGGTTGTTTTTGGCGATGTTGGCAGGCTTTTCCTTAAAGGCATCCCGGTTGACGGTGCGGTTCTCCGGGTCATGGTGCACCATGCGGAATCCAGGAGCGCCTTCCTTCAAATAGATCTCGGCAATGAGGATATTCGACTGCATCTCCTCATCCCGCGTTTTGTCAATCATCACGCGCAGGGCCTGGTCGGCATAGCGCCAGACGCCTCCCGCCTCATCGATATGGACAAAAGCCTCCTCCCCCTCCGGAAGGAAACCCTCCGGGGTGAGGGCGGGAAAACCTTCCCGGCGCAGGTCCCCGGTCTTGGCCCAGCCTGTGGCGGGATTGGCTGCCGCCAGGCCGTCTTCCGGGATTCCCTCAGATAGCCCCTCCGTCCCGGGCACAGGCAAAGCAGGCAGGAGGGTTGCCCTGGCGGCGGCTGTTGGGTCAGGCGCGGCTTCCGGAAGGCCCTCGGCTGGCCCGTCCGTCCCGGGCACAGGCAAAGCAGGCAGGAGGGTTGCCCTGGCGGCGGCTGTTGGGTCAGGCGTGGCTTCTGACAGGGGCGAAAGCGTGTACGGATCCGCCATGCTGCCGCTGCCGCCGGCCACCCGGACCTTCCCCAGCGCCAGGGTGATCACCGGGCGCACGCCCAGGTCCTCGGCGGTGACACCCAGGTAGCCGATATTGCCTTCCAGCTTGGTGGTGAGGTGGGCAAAGTCCCGGCTGGCCGGGGTGCGGGTCCAGTAGGGACTGTGCCCTTTGTGGCGGTAGAAGAACAAACCCCGGCTGTCTGCCCAGGGCGTGCCGGTGGCGCGGCGGCTTTCATCCGTGCCAAAACCCAGGCCCTTATCCTTGATGTCATCGCTGCTGGGCAGGCTCACCCGCCCCAGCCCGGGCATCTCCACAAGCGCCGCCGCTTCCGCGTCTGAAAAGGCCGCGGCGATGAACGCACGATTCAGCCACTGGTTCAGGTCCGCCTCCTCCCAGCCGGGGTAGCCGAAGGCCACAGAATGCAGCCGGCTGACCTCGATGAGGTACTCCGAGAGGAGGTACACGCCCCCGCCATCTTCCCTCAGCGCCCGCCAGAGGATGGGCTTTTCGCTACCGTCCTCCTCATAAGGGTAGCGGCCAAAGGCCACATACGTGTAGCCCGCCGCCTCATCATGGGGGTGAAACCAGTCGGCGCTTTCCGCCTGGGCACATCCTGCCAGGAGCGCCAGCAGGGCAAGCAGGGCCAGGAACCTTGTCTTTTGCATCCAAAACCTCCAGGGTGATCATGTGCGGTTCATCAACAATGTGCTCATTTTAGGCAAAGGCCCAAGCAGTGTCAACGATAAGAGGGGGGTACCAGGTTACCTTATATATGTTTTTGCATCAGCGCCAGCAGACCACAAGGCATGATCATTACTACCGATCCCTTCTGTTGTTTGGCAGATTTCTGCCAGATCCTTCGTTTTTCATTGGATCGTATTCAACACACGGGTCATTGGGTGAAAGGAATATTTGGTATAAAGGGAACCCAACACCATACCCTGTCGCTCCTCCTCACCCTGGCACCCCTGATCGTCTTCATGACTATCAACGCTGTTACCGATCCCGTGGCAGTGATGGCTGCCGAAGCCAGCCATGGCATCCTGAATTTATTGCCCAGCCCGTCAAGAAAGCCGACAACTCCAAAAATCATCTGAAATGACACGATGATCATCCTGTTTTTCGGCGAAATATTCTCCGTAACTGTTAAGCGCTGGACGGCCCCCATCACCCTGCCGGCGACCGGGTGGACAGGCCAGGCCGATACTGGCCGGAAGACGGTTCTCCCAGCCGTCGAGCCCGCGGTCATCAACTGGTGTGCTGAAGCGAAGCATCAGCGCACTGCGTCCAACAGCGGCATCAACCTCTAAAAAGCTGGCCTGAAAATAACGGCAATTTATAACTCAGGCCGCCAGTAGCAGCCTGAAGGGTAAGGTTTGGACCGCCTGGGACCTTCATGGCATCGAATGCAGTGTGACAAAGCCCAAGGCGGTGCACCTGGCTGCCCCCCTCCAGCTCTATTTCAGGAAATACGACATCATATACCCAACCTTCCCGTCGTACTTCACCTGGGTCCACTCACCCCCGGGGGTCAGGACGGTGACCAGGCTGCCGGAGGGAACGCGCAGGGTGACGATGCCGGTGGCCTGGCTGGGCCTGGTGCGCAGGTTCACGTAACTGCCGGAGGGATGGTGCACCCGGAGGGTGGGCACAGCCGGAAGGCCGTAAAGGGTGAGGTAGCGGGTCATCATGAAGCCTGTGGCGCCGTCATGCGGAACGGTGACCCGGCACCAGGTAAGCCCCTGTTTGGTGATGATGATGGCAGTGTTGCCGGGGTAGGCGCCCAAAACGCGGCTGGAGGTGCTGGCCTGCTCCCTGAGGTTCAGGCTGCCCAGGCGGGGGGTGATGATGGCATTGGTGGTGCCGGGCGTAGGGCGCGGCGCCGGGGGCGTAGGCACGGGGCCTGAGCCATCGCGCAGGAAACGGGAATCCATGAAGCCGCTGGCGCCGTGGATGCTCACATACCAGAAGCCCTCGCCCTTTAAGTACACCGTGGCCACGGTGCCCGGGGCATAGGCGCCCAGCACCCGGTAGCTGTAGCCAGGACCGGTGCGCAGGTTTACGCTGCCCCCGTTGCTGCTGTAAACGGTGGCGCTGCCCACCGGGCTTCCGCCGCCGCCGGTGAACCTCAGGAACTCGCCCCTGAAATAGCCCCGCTGGCCGCCGATCTCCACATAGTACCAGCCCTCAGACCCGCTGATGACTGTGGCCACGGCGCCGTTGTAGTAGATGCCCAGCACAGGCGCCGCGTAGGAGGGGTATTGGCGCAGGTTGAGAAACTGGGAAGCCACCGGGTTGTTGACCACCGCCTGGCTGCCGGTGCCGGAGGAGCCCGCCGTTTTCAGGTAATCCCCGTGCAGGTAGCCGGTCAGGCCGCTGGAAAGCACCTTCCCCCGGTGCCAGACGCCTTCTGAGGAGAAAATCTCCACCCAGCTTCCGCGTGCGGCCGAACCGATGGCCGGATATCCCGTGCCGGGGCCGGAGCGGACGAACAGCCGGCTGGTGCCTGAGACCATCGCAAACTGGCCGCCCGCGGCCTGGCCTGATAGCGGGAAAGCCGCCAGGAGCAGCGCCAGCACCATCAGCCCTGCCAGCCCCGCTGTCAAACGCCGTTTCATCGTGTTCCTCCTCTTTTGTTGCTATTGGTCATCATTATAACGCGCGGGCGCCGGTTTTTCATCCGGAAGCCCTATTCAGGCCAGGAAATCCATCAGTACCAGGTTCATCAGCCCCCGGCCCTCTTCCGTCAGGCGCAGGCGCCCTTCCTCCCAGGCCAGAAGCCCGCCCGCCAGGTGCCTCTTGATGGCCTGGCCAAAGGCGGCCATCAGGCCCAACCCCTGCCGGCGTTCAAACGCCGCGCTGTCCAGGCCTTTTGTGAGTCGCAGGCCCAGCATCACCTGCTCAAAGCGGGATTCCTCAGGGCCCACGCCCTGTTCCGCCGGGGCTTCCCCGGCCAGGTATTCCCGGATCCCCAGGGGGTTTTTCCGGCGCGTGCCTTGGTAAAAGCCCGCCGCAGCCGCGCCGAATCCCAGGTAGTCCGCATACTCCCAGCAGTTCAGGTTGTGGCGGCATTCCTGGCCGGGAAGGGCGTGGTTGCTGACCTCGTAATGGCCATACCCCGCCCCGGCCAGCTTGTCCCGGATAAGGGCGTCCATCCTGATTTCCGTATCCTCCCCGGGCAAAAGGAGCGTGCCCCTGGCCACCGCCCGGCTTAAGGGCGTGCCTTCTTCCAGGATCAGGCCGTAGCAGGAGAGGTGCGGGGGCATAAGGGCCAGGGCAGCGTCCAGGCTTTCCCCCAAATCGTCCAGGCTTTGGCCGGGAAGGCCCGCCATCAGGTCCAGGTTGATGTTGGAAATGCCGGCCTCCCGCGCCATCTGTGCTCCTTTTTCCACCTGCTCCCAGCTGTGCCTGCGTCCGATCACCTCCAGCAAACGGGGCTGGCTGGCCTGGGCGCCCAGGGACAGGCGGTTGACGCCGCCCCGAACCAGGGCTTCCAGGAAACCTGATGTCAGGGACTCGGGGTTGGCCTCGCAGCTGGCCTCATAGCCTTCCCGCCAGGGGAAGGCCTCCCTGAGCGCCCGGAGGATCTGCGCTATCTCCCCGGGCGCCATCAGGCTGGGGGTGCCCCCGCCGATAAACAGCGTGTCCGCTTCCGGATGCCCCAGGGCCTCCCCCCGGGTGAGGATTTCCCGGCAGAGGGCCTGGGTATAGGCCTCCCTCAGGTGCTCCTGCCCCGGGTAGGAGGGGAAGTCGCAGTAGGCGCATTTCCGCAGGCAAAAGGGGATGTGCACATACAGCCCCAGGGATCTGCTCACCCTTTCAGGTTCTCCGGATTCAGGGGCTTCAGGTCCTCCGGTACGAAGAGCCCGTCCCTGCGGATGAGCACATCGTCAAAGTACATCCCGCCGCCGCCGTATTCCGGCGTCTGGATCATCACCAGGTCCCAGTGGATGACGGAATCATTGCCATTGGGCGCCTCGTCATAGCAGCGCCCGGGGGTGAAGTGGAAGGAGCCGGCGATCTTCTCGTCAAACAGGGTATCCATCATGGGGCTGGTGATGTAGGGATTGACGCCGATGGCAAACTCCCCGATATACCGGGCGCCCTCGTCGCTGTCCAGGATCTGGTTGAGAAGGGCTGTGTCGCTTCCTGCGGCCTCCACGATCTTGCCGCCCTCAAACACAAAGCGGATGCCCTCATGGGTGACGCCCTGGTAGAGGGAGGGGGTATTGAACTGAAGGGTGCCTTCCACGCTGTCCCGGATGGGGGCGGTGAAGACCTCGCCATCGGGGATATTCACCTCCCCGGCGCACTTGATGGCCTTCTGCCCCTTGATGGAAAAGTGCAGGTCGGTGCCGGGCCCGGTGATACGCACCTTGTCGGTTTCCTCCATCCGCTGAACCAAAGCGTCCATGGCCCGGCCCATGCTGGCATAGTCCATGGTGCACACATCAAAGTAATAATCCTCAAACGCGGCGGTGGACATCCTGGCCAGCTGCGCCATAGCGGGGTTGGGGTAGCGCAGCACCACCCAGCGGGTTTTGGGCACGCGGATCTCCGCGTGCACCATCCTGCCGTAGGTGCGGCTGTGCAGGCGCTTCTTTTCCTCCGGCACATCGGCGGTTTCAAAGGCGTTGTGCCCGCCCCTTACGCCAATATAGCAGGCGCACTTGGCCATCAGGGCCGCGTCCGCCTCGCCCAGGAAATTCAGCTGCTCTTCCGTATAGCCCAGCATCAGCTGGCGCTGGATGCGGTTGTCCGTCAGCCTTACCAAAGGAAGGCCGCCGGCATGGAACACCTCACGCGCCAGGGACTCCCCCATGGCGGCGTCGGCGTCAAACAGGTCGATCCACACCTTATCCCCGGGTTTCACCTTGCAGGAATAATGCACCAGGGTCCGGGCCAGTTTCTCAATCCGCGGATCACGCATCGTCTTGTCTCCTTATCTTTTCCTGCCCGACAGCTTCCGGGCGATGGGGCGCTCAAAGCGATAGGTAATGCCTGTTGATATGGCCAGGCTGATGAAAAGTGCCAGGAACACAAAGGGAATCTGCCAGGTTCTCTCCCCTGCCATGTGGGGCTGGGAGGAACTGCTGCCTGGTAACCCCAGGCTCCGCATCTGTGCCGCCACCACCTGGTGCCACATATAGAACTGGAAGGAGATGGCGGAAAGGAAGCGGGCAAGGGGGTTCCCCAGAAGCCGCCTGATACCATGAAGCCCCAGGGAAGCGCCCACAAACACCAGGGACAAAAGCACCGACAGCGGGAAGCGCCGCACCATCTGCCCGGCCCTTAAGGCCTGAAATCCCGCTTCAGCCGACTGGGCCAGGATAAGCCGGGAGATGAACAAAAAGCCCAGACCCATCAGAAGGGTCATCCCCAGGCGCATGGCCCCGCTGTCCTTCATGTTCTTCTTCAGCCAGGCATAGGCCCAGGCGGCCAGGAAGCCATTGAGGTAAACATCCATGAAGGCGGGCAGCTGGTTGACCAGCATGGCGCTGTCCGGCTGCCTGAGGGCATAGGCCCTGAAGGCCAGGCTGACGGCCAGCGCCCCGCAGTAAACAAGCAGCGGCTTTTTCCAGAAAGCCCGGGCCACCAGCGGGAAAATCAGGTAAAACTGTACCTCCACCCCCAGCGTCCACAGCACCCCGTTAAGCGGCGTGGCCAGGTTCGAGAACCGAAACCACGGATGCGTGAAGGTGAGGTGGGCCAGCCAGTCCCGAATGGCGTGCCAGGCACTGGCATAGCGGCCTTGCGGCAGGGCCGACACCAAAAAAACCACCAGGAGGTTCAAGGCATAGCTGGGCATGACGCGGGCAAAGCGCCGCCGGTAAAATCCTGGAAAGCTGATATCATCCTGGCCCTCCACCCTCTTTATGGCGTGGGGCAGAAACAGCAGGAAGCCGCTCAACAGCAGCATCCCGTCCACCCAGATGTAACCGGTGCGCAGCCAGGGGGCCAGGCTCACCCGCGCTCCAAAGGCATTGATCTCAGGCGTCCACCAGCTCACTTGCCAGTAATGGAAGCAGGCGACGGAAAACACCATCAGCCACCTGAGGCCGTCCAGCGCCGGCAGATAGCCGGGGGCAGGGGGAGCATGGGGCTTGTCTGCGGCTTTGGGCCGCCCGCTCACGGCGCCTCCTCGGTAACCCGGGTGAACTTGTAGAGCTTTTTGGTGGGGGTGTGCCTTAAGGTCATCCGCTTTTCCCGGCTGTCCACGATGTGGTAGTTGATGTTCAGTTCTGAGGGGCGGTCCCCTGCCAGGAGGGTAAAGTTTTTGGCAGAATAGAACATCTCCTTGCCCTCAATGCTGCAGCTGCCGTCATCCCGGAAGATGAACACCGCGCCCTTCTCCGTCTTCCAGGTGCCGATGACCCGGTAACTGGCCCGGTCCAGCTTCCTGGTGGAGACATCCCTGTAGTCCAGGATTCTGCGGTAGTAGACCAGGGCCTCATAGGGCTTGTTGTCATTGTACAACGCATTCGCGTAGAGGTAATTGGCCTCTTTGTACATATCGTCAATGCCGGCGTATTTCTCGCCCGTGTTCTTTCGGTCAAGGCCCTCCAGGGCGTCGATGACAGCCTTGTAGTCCTTGGCCTTCATGCCCTCCTGGGCCTTTAGGTAGGCGTCCTCATAATAGGCGTCATAGCTGGCCTCCCGGCGGGCGCCGGCATCCTCGTGCTGGGGGATCAGCGCGTAGAGCTGCGCCGCAGCGCCATAGTCCCCCGCCTCTTCACTGGCCTGGGCCAGGGCATAGATGGCGTTTTGGTACAACTCATCCGCGTTTTTATAGTCCCGGATCTCCTCAAGCTGTCCTGCGGCGCCGGCCAGGTCGCTGCCATTGAGCAGCGCCAGCGCCTGCTGGTACACCGCCTCCTGCCATTTCTGCCTGGCGTCCTCATAGTCCCCCAGCCTCTGGAAGATAGGCATGGCGGACGCCTGGTCCCCCTTCTCCAGCAGCTGGTTTGCCTGGGTGTAGAGGGCCTGCTTCAGGTAGTCCCCGCTGCGCTCATATTCCCCCAGCACCACAAAACGGTCGATGGCGGCCTGCACTTCCCCCGCTTCCAGCAGGGCGATGGCCTGGTTGTACTGGGCCCGCTTCATTTCTGTTTCAGCCCCCGGATAATCCGGGATCATGGCGAAGGCCTCGGCAGCGTTTACATAGTCCCGCTGATTGCTCAGCGCGATGCCCAGATCAAAACGGGCCCTGGGCGCCAGCTCCCCAGCGTCCTGATAGTCCCCGGCCAGGAGGAACAGGTCAGCCGCTTCCTGAAGCTTCCCGGCCGCCTGGGCTGAAAGCGCCAGGTTGTAATGGCTCTGCTGCATGGCAAGCAGGCTGCCGGGGATATCCGGCGCGTCCTCAAAATGCAGGACCGCGCCCTGCCAGTTGCCCGCTTCCTGCTCCTTGAGCCCCATGCGGTAGGAGGCTTCCTGGGAAAGGATCGCGCTGTCCCGGTAGGCCAGGATCTGCTCGAACTTCTCCTTGGCCTGGGCCAGCTCCCCCTGCTGAAGCAGCAGGATAGCCGGCTCATACAGGCACTCGGAGGCCCGCCTGAAGGCATCCAAATAGTCCCCCGCCAGGAGGAATTTCTCCGCTGCCAGGTCATAGTCATTGGCCGCAAAAAGCTGTTCCCCCCAGCCGTAGTAGACCTCCTGGAGCTTCAGCCGGGCATTTTGCAGGTCAGGCAGTTGCTGGAGCAAGCCCTCCGCCAGGGCGTATTCCTTTTTCTCCAGGTGCGTAAGCGCCGGCAGGTAGAGGCTGTCCTGCGCCAGTTTGGGGGCGTCCTTGTAGCCTTCAAGGGCCAGCAGCTTCTCCCGGGCGGCAGGATACTCCAGGTTGTCCATCAGCGCGCGGGCCCAGAGATACTGGGCCTCTTCCGCCATTTCCGAACTGTCCCCATAGTCCCCCAGCTCCCCGTAAAGCGCCACCGCTTCCTCGAAGCTGCCGGCCTGGGACAGCAAGCCGGCGCGCGCATATTTGCTCTGCCTGAAGCGCTCGGCGCTGTCCTGATAACCGCCCAAAGCGGCATACAGGGCTTCAGCGCTGCGCAGTGAGGTGACCGTGGCAGTCCCCGCCAGGTCATTGGCCTTCAGGTAGTCCGCCTCCCGGGCCATCTCCCTGGCATCCCGGTAGTCCGCCAGTTCCAGGAAGCCTGCCTTGGCCCGGTCATAGTCTTTGCGTTTCAGCGCCTGTTCGGCCTGGTAGTAGCTGTAGGCCGGGATACCATGGAAATACACCAGGTAGGCCCCCGCCAGGAGAATCACCAGGCTGGTTAAAGTGATCAGCGCGCGCCGCGTGCGCTTTTTGCGCTGCCGCTCCTTTTTTTCCCTGGCTTCCTGCATGCGCCCGGCTTCCGCCCGGGCCGCGCGGGCCTTTTCCTCCATCTCGCTGTCCAGGCGGAAAATCACCGTTTCAATGGCGGCCTTGTTAAAACGGGTGAACTGGGCATGCTTCTCCCGCCCGCAGCGCAGGCACTGGGAGGCGTTGGGTGCGTTGGGCCGGCCGCACACGCACACCCAGACGGCGCCCTGGTCGCTGGGGTAGCCCAGGGCGTCTTCGCCGGCCAGCTGCCTGAGCACATCCAGCTGCCGGGAAGGGGCCAGGCGGTTGTCCTGGTATTCGCTCATCTCCGCGGCGCCCCGGCGCCACACCGTGCCGTCAGAAAACCAGACCTTTTCAATGATGAAGTCAAGGCTGTAGGCCGTCTCCCCATCCTCAACGGACACCAGCACCTCAAAGGCGCTGTGCGCCTCCCCCGCCAGGCCCTGCACCCGCTCCACCTGGCGCTGGGTTTGTTCCCCCTTTTCGTCAAAGCTCAGGAAAGCCGCCTGGATGGACGTCACCGGCTTGTCTGAGAGGTTGAACATATGGAGGCTGACCACGGGATAATCCGCGGTGGGCATTCTGAAATGCCACAGCTCCACCGGGCAGGAAAGGTCAATCTTCATCTTGTTACCTCAATCAGGGGCGGGCCGGGGGCTCACAGGTAGGTGAAGGACATGCTCGCCAGCTTATCATCCATGAATGTCAGCACCAGCCCGGCGGCACCATGATCCGAGCCGATCACATAGTAAAGGCTGACATAGCCGCTGCCGGATACCATCGTGCCATAGGGCGGCGTCTGCCCCTCGCCATACAGGGTGCCGCCCTCCACGGGCAGTTCCTCCCCATGGGCAAAGAGGCTGATGGCCTGGGCCAGGCTCTGGCCCAGCCTGAGGCCCCGGGGGCCGTCAAAGCTTCCGGCGTTCACCGTGATACGCTCAGCCCGCGCGCCCTTTCCGCCTTCTTCCAGGCTGAACACCGCCTCAACCCCCGGCCACTGAAGGGTGACAAGCGTGCCGCCTGCGCTTTTGGCCTCTTCCTCATACTCAGGCGCGCCCAGGACAGCCTGGGCTGTTTCCGGCGTCAGGTCAAAGAAGTCCAGGCCGCCTATCTCCATGTCCTCCCGTTCAAGGGGGCTGCCGGGCTGGCCCGCGTTCATGACCACGCTGTTCTCTTCCTGAAGCGCCGCCAGGCGGCCAAGGGCCTCCTGGGCTTCCGCCTGGCTCAGGGGCACGAGGTTCAGGAAGGAGCGGATAGCGCGCACCCGGCCTTGCGAGATGGTGTACTGCATCCCGGCACGGGCCACGCCGCCGTCCACCTGGTGGTAGACATTGTACTCAACCAGGCTCAGCGTCTGGCCGTCCCGCACCACAAAGCCGGTGTAGACCACGGCCGGAAGCTCACCCGCGATGTAGAGCACAGCGCTGTCCTGATTGCCTGCCAGGTAGGGATTGTCGTTGGAGTAGGCTTTCAGCAGTTCCTCCACAGGGCTGTCCACGGTGACGCCCCGGGGGTCCTTCAGCTGCGCATCCTGGCCAGCCTCCAGGGTCACCGCGGCGCCCAGCACCACGGAATCCGTGCTGATATCCCCGCTTGAGAGGGTCAGCTCATAGCCCTGCCCCAGGGCCAGCCAGGCGTCTCCCGCCTGGCGCAGGGTGGGTTCTTCTGCCTCGGCGCGGCCCAGGACGCCCGCATTGAAGCTTTCGATCTCGGCCAGCGCCAGGGGCGCAGGCGCCGCCTCCGCCAGGGCCAGGCCGGATACAGCCAGAAAAAGGGCTGCCAACAGGGCTGTCAAGCGTTTCATGCTTGTTTTCCTCCTTGGGGGACCTTTGCCTTGTCCCCCGCCTTCTTGTTTCCAAAGCCCATGGACAATGCGTCCACCGGGCAGACATTCACGCAGTCTCCGCAGCGCACGCACTCAGCGTGGTTGAGTTCATGGATCGGATCCAGGGCCATGCCGCAGGCCCGCTTGCAGGCGCCGCAATTGATGCAGGCCGCCTCATCCAGGCGCAGCCGGTAGAGCGACACCGGGTTGAGCGCCGCATACACCGCCCCCAGGGGGCAGAGATACTTGCAGAAGGGGCGGTAGAGCACCACTGAAAGCAATATAACGGCCGCCAGCAGCGACATCTTCCAGTAAAACAACGCGCCCACATTATATTGGCTGGCGCCGCCCGGGTCAATCAAGTCAACGGCGGGGGCGGCGGGGAGCGTGAGCTTAAGGTTCCCGCCCGTTCCCTCAGCTCCCGCCCCCACAGGCGGGAAAAGCACCAGGGGCACCGCCCCTTCCAGCGTCCCGGCGGGGCATACCAGCTTGCAGTAGTAAGGGCTGGATTCCCCGGCGGGGTTGGCCAAAACCAGGGGAAGGAGAATCACCAGCACCACCAGCACCACATATTTCAGCGCCCGAAGCGGCCGGTCTCCCCTGAAGGTCCTTACCTTGCGGGGGAAGGGGATTTTGTGCAGCAACTCCTGAATCATCCCAAAGGGGCACAGAAAGCCGCAGACCATGCGCCCCAGCGTCGCGCCCAGGAGCAAAAGGAAGCCAAAGAGGTACAGGGAGAGGTTGAAAGCCCGGCTGCCAATCACCGCCTGAAGGGCGCCGATGGGGCAGGAGAGCAGCGCCCCCGGGCAGGAATAGCAGTTGAGCCCCGGGTGGCACAGCAGCTTCAGATCGCCCTGGTAGATTTTGCCCGCGGCAAAGCCCGTGACATAGGAATTCGTCAGGGCGGCCACAAACAGCTGGATGATCCGCCGTCCCCTGACGAATACCGTTTTGCGCCCCTTAGCCAACGCCGATGCACTCCAGGCAGATCCTGATCGCCTTGTTGAGCACCACCGCCGCTTCACCCCGCAGGGCGCCGAAAACAATCATCACGGCACCCGCAAGGGCCAGAGGGAACCAAAGTCTGTCAACCGCCGTTTTTCTCAAGGCCTGTGTCCTCCAGGTATTTCAGGAAGCCGTCGATTTCCGCCCGCCACCCCGCCAGGTCCCGGGAACCGGGAATGACGCCGGCCACAGTGCCGTCCCCATCGATCAGCCAGGTGGTGGGGAAAACAGTCACCTGCAGGCCATAATCCGGCATATTCATCAGCACGAACAGGTTGGCGTCGGGATTGACCAGCGGGAAGGTGAGCCCCAGGTTATCAGCCAGCGCCCGGGCAGCCTCGTTCTGTGCCTCCCAGGGCACCAGCTCATCATTCTCCACCGTCATGCCCTCGGCATGCAGGCCGATGATGGTGATTCTGTCCGCATATTCATGGGCCAGCTCCTGAAGGTGGGGCATTTCCACCACGCAGGGGTTGCACCAGGTGGCCCAGATATTGACGAGCGCCGGTTTCCCCTGGAACACCTTAGCGTCAAAGGGCTCGCCATAGATGTCGAAAAGCTCGAGCTGCGCGAAGAAATTGGCGGGCTCGGTTTCCGGGGCGGCCTCAGCCGGGGCGGCCAGGGGAACCATGAGCATCAGGGCCGCCACAAGGGCCAGCCAGGAAAAGCGACGGATCGTATTCTTCATAGGGAACTTTCCTTTCCGTCCTGGTCGATGCGCGCCAGGACCCAGGGCGCCGGGATTATCTGCCCGGAAGAGAGGGTGAGGGCGTTCAGCAGCGCTTCCTCCGCCTGCTCCGCCAGCTTTTCGTCATTGTGGAAAAGGCGGGCCACTTCCTCCCCGGCCTCCACCCGGTCACCCAGGCGCCTGAAGGTCATATACCCCACCGCCGGGTCGATGACATCATCCTTCCGCTTTCGCCCGGCCCCCAACAGCCTGGCCGCTTCACCGGCCAGCTCGGTGTCCATCGCCCGGAGCCAGCCGGAATCCCTGGCCAGAACCGGCCGCTCATGGCGCGCCCGGGGCAGGCGCCCCGTATCGCGGCACACCCGGGCGTCCCCGCCCTGGGCGGTAATCATCTCTGCCAGCTTCGAAAGGCCCTGCCCGCTCTCAAGCGCCACAACCAGCATTTCTTCAGCCTGCTCCGCCGTATCCGAAAGGCCCGAGAGCAGGAGCATCTGGCTTCCCAGCGCCAGGGCCACCTGAAGCAGGGGTCCCTTCACCCGCCCGGACAGCACCTCAATGGCCTCCCTGACCTCCAGGGCGTTGCCCACGCGGCTGCCCAGGGGTTCATCCATCCGGGTGATCAGCGCCGACATCCTGCGGCCATTTCGCCGCCCGATGTCCACCATGGCCCGGGCCAGAAGCAGGCTGTCCTCCCGGGTTTTCATCAGCGCGCCGGAACCGCACTTCACATCCAGCACAATGGCCTGCGCTCCCCCGGCCAGCTTCTTTGACATGATGGAGGAAGCGATGAGCGGGATGGAGTCCACGGTGCCGGTCACATCCCTTAAGGCGTAGAGCCGCTTGTCCGCCGGGGCCAGCTCCCCCGTCTGCCCCACCACACAGCAGCCCACCTCCCTTGTGATGCGCAGGAACTCTTCCTCCGGCAGTTCGGTCTGAAAGCCCGGGATGCTTTCCAATTTATCCACCGTGCCGCCCGTGTGCCCCAGGCCCCGGCCGGACATTTTGAGGACTTTTCCGCCGCAGGCGGCCACCAGGGGGGCCAATATCAGGGTGGTGGTGTCCCCCACCCCGCCGGTGGAGTGCTTGTCCACCGCCACGCCGCCCACAGAAGGCGTGAGCATATCCCCCGTATGCGCCATCGCCAGGGTCAGTTCAGCCGTTTCCCGGGCATCCATGCCTTTGAGGCGGATGGCCATCAGAAGGGCCGCCAGCTGGTAGTCCGGCGTCCCGGGGTCCTTGGCCGCGGCAGCAAATTCGCTGATCTCCCCGGCGCTTAAGGCAAGGCCCAGTTTCTTGTGGTTGATGATATCAATCAGCGCCATCGCCCCTCCATTAAATACGCTGGCGTGATTATACCATATGTTTTCCGCGGGGGACAAGGCAGAGGGTGGCAGGCAGCAGCCTGGCACGGTATAATCAACCATCAAGCTGAAAGAGGTATCCTGTATGTTTGACGCCCACCTCCATTACGCCAGGAGCCATCCGGAAGAAGCCCTGGAAAAGGTGCTGAAGGACAACGGTATCACAGCCTTTGCCCTCCAGTGTATCCCCCAGGAGGATGTAAAGCCGGTTACGCCGGATGCGCTCAGGTTCAAGCGCCGGCACCCGGGGCGCTGTTTCGTGCTGGGAGAGTTGTCCCGCCTGGTGTACCTGCGTTTTCAGGATGAACCGCGGGCCCTTGGGGGCAGCCTGGTTTCCCAGGCGCAAAAGCTTCTGGACGCTGGCTGTGACGGCATCAAACTCCTGGAGGGAAAGCCGGACATCCGCCGCAGGTTCCCCATCCCGGACTTTGACAGCGCGGGATGGGCGCCTTTCTGGGAGTTCGCGGAAGCGGAGGGTGTCCCCCTCACCCTGCACCTCAACGACCCGCCTGAATTCTGGGACAAAAGCCGCATGAACCCCTATGCCGTCCAGCAGGGCTGGTTCTATGGCGAGGACACCGTCAACAACCTGGAACAGTACCGCCAGATGGACGCGGTCTTGGCCCGGCATCCCAAGCTGAAGCTCCAGCTGGCGCACTTCTATTTCCACTATGATTATCTTGAGGGCCTGGCCGGGATGCTGGAAACTTGCCCCAACCTGCGCCTTGACCTGACGCCGGGGGTGGAAATCTACTACAGCCTCTCTGCCAATCTTGATGCCGCCCGGGATTTTTTTGAAAGGTTCTCCGGCCGCATTCTCTTTGGCACGGACATCGGCAGCCGTGCCGCCATCGCCTGCCCGCCAAAGGCGCTTGACCCCCTGGAATCGGCGCCCCGGGTGCGGCTCATCCGCCAGTTCCTTGAGACAGATGGCCCCTACACCCTTGAGCCGGACGGCCGCTACCTCTTCAACATCCCCAGCCGCCGGATGGCGGGGCTGGACCTCCCCGGGGATATCCTCCAAAAAATCTATGAAGCCAACGCCTGGGCGCATTTCGGCAAGCTTCCCCGCCCTGTGCCGGAAGGTGGGCCGGAGGAACTGGCGGCAATGTTTGCCCACGCCAATGAAAACGGCCTGTAGGTTGGGAAAAAGGCCCCAATAAAGATGTCAGTGCGTGTCACCTGCCCTCTGTGTTAGGCTCAGCCCAAAGGGGGGGATCAGATGGCAGACAAACAGATCAGCGAGATCAAGGCCCTGGCGCTTCATCGGCTCAGGCAGCTGGCGGAGGAGGGCAAACTGTCGGCGGCGGACCTGCTCCGCGTGCTGGCCATGCCGGAGGGCCAGGAGGAGGTGGGCGGGGACTTTGTCATCCGCCTGACAGAGGATTGAGGGGAGATGATCCCCGCCTCCTGGTGCCCCAAAGCGCCTTCAATCAAGCCTTTCTGCCCCACCTTCAGGCCCGGGAGCGGGTGCAGATTTACTTTGGCGGTGCCGGTTCGGGCAAGAGCGCCTTCCTGGCCAGCCGCGTGGCGCTGGACGCCCTGTGCGGGCGCAATACCCTGGTGGCCCGGAAAGTGGCCCACACGCTCAAATCCAGCTGCTTTGCTGAGGTCAGCAAGGCCATCCGCCGCCTGGGACTGGGCGGCTTTTTCAAAGCCAACGCTTCAGACCTGACGGTCACCTGCCCAAGGAACGGCGCGCAGATCCTGTTCACCGGGCTTCAGGATGTGGACAAGGTGAAATCCCTGAGCCCCGCCCGGGGCGCCCTCACGGATATCTGGGTGGAGGAGGCCACGGAGGCAAGCCAAAAGGACATCAAGCAGCTGGAAAAACGGCTGCGGGGGCCCAGCCCCCATCCCAAGCGGCTGACGCTGTCCTTTAACCCGGTCAGCCGCCAGCACTGGCTCTACCGGGCGTATTTCCCCGGCGTGCCGGAGGGCCAGGCGGTTTTCCGGGGGAATGGTCTGCTGGTCATGCACAGCAGCTACCGGGACAACCGCTTTTTGACCGATGACGATATCCGGGCGCTGGAAGGGGAAAAGGACCCCTACTTCAGGGAGGTCTACACCCTGGGCCGCTGGGGGCAGGCGGGTGGCGCCATCCTCACCAACTGGCGCGTAGCCCCCATCCTGCCGGGTGAGGTCCGGGAGCCCCTTCGGCTGGGCCTGGACTTTGGCTACGCCCGGGACCCTTCAGCCGCCATCAAGGTAAGCTTTGATGCAGGCAGAAAGCGTGTTCTGGTGCTGGATGAAATGTATGCCCGCGGATGGCACAACGCCCGCCTGGCCGAAAAACTCAGGGACTTTTCGGAGGGAAGCCCCGTCACCTGCGACAGCGCCGAGCCCAGGAGCATCGCGGAGCTCAGGCGACTGGGCATCCTGGCCCTTCCCGCCAGAAAAGGGCCCGGCAGCCTCAACCACGGCCTGCAGTGGCTTTCCCAGCACGAGATCATCGTGGCGCCCCACTGTGTAAACCTCCAGGAGGAACTGGCGAATTACCGCTGGCGCCAGGGTCCGGGCGGGGAGACGCTGCCCACGCCGGAGGGGGAGGATCACCTGATTGACGCCCTGCGCTATGCCCTGGAAGGTGATAACCGTTCCCGGGCGGCCAAGGGGATGAGCCGCTTTGTGCCATGACCCGCCGCTTTTCATTTCGTAAGAAACGGTTTTGACCTTGACAGGGCAGGCCCGGCATGATAGACTTCCCATGTAAAAACAGAGTTGACCGCCCGACCATAAGGCGTTTGACGCCTTAAATAATATAAAAGGAGAACACACTATGAGAAAATTGGTATCCCTGCTGCTCGCGTGCGTCATGATCCTGTCCGTGGGCACTGCCCTGGCCGCCAAGGTTGGCGTGGCCATGCCTACCAACTCCCTGCAGCGCTGGAACCAGGACGGCGCCAACATGAAGGCCCAGCTGGAAGCCGCGGGCTATGAGGTGGACCTGCAGTACGCCAACAACGACGTGGCCACCCAGGTCAGCCAGCTGGAAAACATGATCCTGGGGGGCGCGGAAGTGCTGGTAATCGCCTCCATCGACGGCTCAGCCCTGGGCACGGTGCTTCAGACCGCCAAGGACAACGACATCAAGGTCATCGCCTATGACCGCATGCTGACGGACACCCCCAATGTGGATTACTACGCCACCTTTGACAACTACAAGGTGGGCGCCATCCAGGGCCAGTTCATCATCGACACGCTGGATCTGGAAAACGCCGAAGGCCCCTTCAATTTCGAGTTTTTCGCCGGTTCCCCGGACGATTCCAACGCCCGCTATTTCCACGCCGGCGCCTGGGATCTGCTGAAGCCCTACGTAGATTCCGGCAAGATCCTGGTCAAATCCGGCCAGGTGGACTTTGAGACCATCGCCATCCTGGGCTGGGGCACGGACGACGCCCAGGCCCGCATGGACAACCTGCTGACGGGCTACGCCGATGGCACGGTGCTTGACGCGGTATTAAGCCCCAATGACTCCCTGGCCCTGGGCATTACCAACAGCCTTCAGGCCGCCGGCTACACGCTGGAGAACTTCCCGATCATCACCGGGCAGGACTGTGACGTGACCAACACCAAGAACATCATCCTGGGCTACCAGGCCATGTCCGTGTTCAAGGACACGCGCATCCTGGCCGCGCAGGTGGTTGCGATGGTGGACGCCATCCTCAAGGGTGAAGAAGTTGTGATCAACGACACCACCACCTATGACAACGGCGTCTTTGTCATCCCCACCAACCTGTCCACCCCCGTTTTCGCGAACGCAGAAAACTATAAAGAGCTGCTGATCGACTCCGGCTACTACACCGAAGCTGATCTGGCGATCGACTAAACCGGCAGAATATCCCAATCATTTGGGAAAGGGCGGCGCCCTGCGCCGCCCTTTCCCAAAATCGGCGTAAGCAAGGGGGGAAGATGATGGCAGAGGCGCTGCTTGAAATGCGGGCCATCACCAAGGAATTTCCAGGCGTCAAAGCGCTTGACAATGTGAATCTCACAGTGCAGGAAGGTGAAATCCACGCCATCGTGGGAGAGAATGGCGCTGGCAAGTCAACGCTCATGAATGTGCTGTCCGGCATTTATCCCTTTGGTTCCTACGAGGGGGATATCTTTTTTGACGGGCAGGAATGCCGCTTTCTCAACATCAAGGACTCAGAGCGCCTGGGCATCGTTATCATCCATCAGGAACTGGCGCTGGTGCCTTTTTTATCCATCGGGGAAAACCTTTTCCTGGGCAATGAGCAAACGGGCTTTGGCGGCATCAACTGGGACCTCACCTACCAGAAAGCCGAAAAGCATATGCTTGAGGTTGGCCTGAACGAATCCTCGCGCACCCTCATCAAGGACATCGGCGTGGGCAAACAGCAGTTGGTGGAAATTGCCAAAGCGCTGGCCAAAAACGTCCGCCTGCTCATCCTGGATGAGCCCACCAGCGCGCTCAATGACGAGGACAGCCTGAACCTGCTGAACCTGCTGAAGAAATTCCGCCGGGAACGGGGCATCACCAGCATCATCATCTCCCATAAACTCAACGAGATTGCCTATGTGGCCGACAAAATCACCATCCTCAGGGACGGCGGCACGATAGAAACGCTGGATAATATGGGCAGCAGCGTGCCCGAGTCGCGTATCATCAAGGGCATGGTAGGCCGGGAGATGGTGGACCGGTTTCCAAAACGGGTGCCCCATATCGGTGAGAAAACGCTGGAAATCGACCATTGGACCGTGTATCACCCCCTGTTTACCGAGCGCAAGGTGGTGGACAATGTTTCAATCAATGTCCGCAAGGGGGAAGTGGTGGGCATTGCCGGCCTGATCGGCGCCGGCCGCACGGAACTGTGCCAATCCGTGTTCGGCAAGGTTTACGGCGCCAAAATCTCCGGTGTTGTGAAAAAGGACGGCGTCCCCCTTGAACTGGGCAGCGCGGCCGAAGCCATCGCCCATGGATTCGCCTACATCACCGAAGACCGCAAGGGCGACGGGCTGGTGCTGACCAATTTCATCTCCCACAATATCACGCTCTCGCGCCTGGAACTGGTCAGCAAGCGCGGTGTCATCGACAAGGATAAAGAACGCCAGGCCGCCGAGGACTACCGGGAGAAGCTCAGCATCCGCACGCCGGATGTGGAGCAGTTTGTGGGCAACCTGTCCGGCGGCAACCAGCAAAAGGTGCTGGTGGGCAAGTGGATGTTCTCCCTGCCGGATATCATGATGCTGGATGAGCCCACCCGCGGTGTGGATGTGGGCGCCAAGTATGAAATCTACACTATCATCAACCACCTGGTGGGCGAAGGCAAGGCCGTGCTGATGATTTCCTCCGAACTGCCCGAGCTTTTGGGCATGTGCGACCGTATTTATGTGATGGTGGAAGGCAAAATCGTGGGTGAGCTTCCGCGCGCGCAGGCCACACAGGAAATCATCATGGACATGATCATGCAGGCAAGCAAGGGGGAGCAGAAAACATGGGCAAACTGAAAACCGCATTCTCAAAAAACCTGAAGCAATTTGTGATGCTGATAGCGCTCGTGGTCATTATCGTCCTCTTTCAGCTGATGACCAACGGCACGCTGCTCAAACCCATGAATGTGTTTAACCTCATCAACCAGAACGCCTACGTGGTGGTGCTGGCGGTTGGCATGCTGGTGTGTATCCTGACCGGCGGCAACATCGACCTTTCCGTCGGTTCAGTGGTGGCATTCGTGGGCGCCTGCGCGGGCACCTTCATGATTACCTGGAAGTGGGACCCCTACCTGTCCACCCTCCTGTGCCTGGTGATCGGCATCATGATTGGTGCCTGGCACGGCTTTTGGATTGCCTATGTGCGGATCCCGGCCTTTATTGTCACGCTTTCCGGCCAGCTGATTTTCAGGGGCCTCACACTGATTGTGCTCAAGGGCCTGACGCTTTCGCCCTTTCCAAGAGCCTTCATGGGCCTGTCCACAGGCGCCATCGGGAACTTCCTGAACTTCCTTGACCCGGGTACAGGGCTGAGAAACTTTACCAGCCTGGTTATTGGCATCATCCTGGCGGTGGTGATGGTCGCTTTGCAGCTCAAGCAGCGGGCTGACCGCAAACGCAAAGGCTATTCCTACGAAGGCCTGGCCGCCACCCTCCTGCGCGCCCTGGTCATCGCCGCAGCCCTCACCTATTTCTTCTGGCTGCTGGCCAATTATACAGGCGCCCCCGTGGTGCTGATCGCTGTGGGCATCGTTTTGGTGGCGTACTCCTATCTCACCAGCAAGACCGTCATGGGCCGCCACCTGTACGCCGTGGGCGGCAATGAAAAAGCAGCGCGGCTCTCGGGCGTGAAAACTGACAAAATCAAGTTCCTGGCCTATGTGAACATGAGCTTCATGGCTGCCTTGGCGGGCCTGATCTTTTCCGCCAGGCTGCAGTCTTCCTCCCCCCAGGCGGGCACCGGATTTGAGCTGGACGCCATCGGCGCCTGCTTCATCGGCGGCGCCTCCGCCTACGGCGGCATCGGCACGGTGGGTGGAACACTGATCGGCGCGCTGATCATGGGTGTGCTCAACAACGGCATGTCCATCATGGGCATCTCCATTGACGTGCAGCAGGTGGTCAAGGGCCTGGTGCTCCTGGCGGCGGTGGCCTTTGATGTGATCTCCAAGCAAAAGATCTCCCTGCCCTTTATTCAGAAGCTCCTGGCCCGCCGGCGGATCAGGGCATAGCCGGACAGGCAGAAAGAAAAGCAGAGCGGCCGGTGCAACATCGCCCCGGCCGCTTTTTTGTATCCCTTTTCAGGCCGCGATGAAAAACATCCTCCCCGCCTGAACCATGAGCATCATCCGTATCCTTCCCAACGGGACGCTCACGCCGCGGCCGCCTCTCACTAATAACGGCAGCCCCGCCGCCTCAGGATGGCGTTTGCCCCGCTCCAAAGCGCTGCCGGGACACTTCCCCGCGGCCCGCCGCCATGTTCATCTCCCGCAATTTGGCGGCCAGCTTCCTGGTGGCGGCCCCCGGCTTCATGCGCCAGAGCCAGTTGGTGCCAATGGTGCCGGGCAAATTCATCCGGGCTTCCTCCGGCAGGCGCAGGATATCCTGCATGGGGATGATGGCTATGTCCGCGGGGCTTTTGAGCGCTCCAGAGATAATGGCGTCCAGCTCATCTTCATCCTGGCGGATACCCAGGGACAGGATCGCGCTGTTGCGCTCCTGCTGGGTGGCATGGTTCCACCAGCCCAGCAGGGTGTTGTTGTCATGGGTGCCGGTATAGACCACCATGTTGGGCTTGTGGTACTTGACCAGGTGCTCGTTGTGCGGATCGCCCGAGAAGGCAAAGGTCAGCACCTTCATCCCTGGGTAGCCGCAGTAATCCATCAGGTTGCGCACCTTTTCATTCACGGCGCCCAGGTCTTCAGCCACAATGCGCATATCCGGCAGCTCCCGCTTCACCACCTCAAAAAAGCGCTTGCCAGGGCCCGGGCGCCAGGCGCCGTTGCGCGCGGTCTTCTCCGCCGCAGGCACCGCGTAATAGTTGGCAAAACCGATGAAGTGATCGATGCGGGTGATGTCAAAAATCCGCTGCATCCACTTCAGCCGGGTAATCCACCAGGCGTACTCCGTGCGGGCCAATGCCGCCCAATTGAAAAGCGGGTTCCCCCAGCGCTGGCCATCCCAGGAGAAGTAATCGGGTGGGACACCCGCCACATGGGTGGGCCTGCGGTGGCGGTCCAGCTGGAAGATGCCGGGGTTGGCCCAGGCGTCAGCCGAGTCTTCCGCCACATAAATGGGCATATCGCCAAAAATTTGGACGCCCTTCCCATTGGCATAGTCCTTTAAGGCGTGCCACTGCCGGAAAAACAAATACTGGATGAACACGTGCTCATCCACCTGCCCCTTAAGTTCCTCCCTGCTGCGCCTGAGGGCTCCGGCACGGCGCATGCGGATGCCCTCGTCCGGCCAGTCCTGCCAGGAGATGCCGCCGAAATGCTCCTTAAGGGCCATAAACAGGGCATAGTCCTCCAGCCACCAGCCGTTTTCCTCCCGGAATGTTATCAGCCCAGCCTGAAGCTTCTTCCCGGCGTGCCGGAAAGCTTTTTCCAGCATGCTGCGCTTAAAGCCGATTACACGTGAGAAATCCACCCGCTGCGGGTCTTCCCCCAGGGCAGGCCACTCAATGGGCGGCAGGATCCGCTCCTTTACCAGGGTGCGAAGATCGATCAACAGGGGATTACCGGCGAAGGTGGAAAAGCACTGGTAGGGGGACTCGGCAAAGCCGGTCGGCGAGATGGGCAGCACCTGCCAGATACCGCAGCCGGCCTGGGACAGGAAGTCCGCGAACTTGCGGGCCTCCGCCCCCAGGGTGCCGATGCCCTCAGGGGAGGGCAGGGAGCTTAAATGCATCAGGATTCCGCTTTGGCGCATGCTGGTCCTTCCTTAGTACCAGACGCAGCCGGAAAAGGGCGGCAGCGTCAGGGCGTTGTCGTGTATTTCGGGCAGCCCCTGCCCGGTATCCCAGGGCGAGAAACGGGCTTCAGGCCAGGTGACGGGGACTTTCAGGCTTTCCCCGGACAGGTTCTGGATGACCAGGGCGCTGCTGTCATCCATCCGGGCCCGGTAGGCCATCAGGGCCTTGTGGCCCAGATCCACGGCCTGGATTGTGCCCCTTTGAAGCGCGGGGTGCTCCCGCCGCAGGGCCAGGATATGGCGGTAGAAATTGAGCAGGGAACCCGGGTCCCCCTCCTGGGTGTCCGCGGCGTCCTTCAGCCGCTGGGCCTGGTCAAAGTCCCACGGGGGATCGGGCATGCCTGCGGAAACACTTCGGGACCAGAGCATGGGCAGGCGTTTGTTCTCATCCCGGCCGGAGCCGGTCATTCCGATTTCCTCCCCGTAGTACACAAAGGGGAAGCCCGGCAGCATCAGGCAGAGGGCGGCAGCCTGCTTCATCTTCTGAGGGTCCATCCGCAGGAATCCGGCAGAACGCCCCATGTCGTGGTTGGACAGGAAAGGGGCGTCCATGGCGTCCGGGTTCAGGGCCAGGATGCTATTCTGCCATGCGGCGGCCTTTATGGCAAGGGTGGCCCCGTCCTGATCACGCATGGCCTGGACGATTGCCCCATCGGCCCCCGCGAAGGGAAAATTGAAAAAGCTGGCCACCCCGCTTTCATACAGCGCCAGGATCGTGCCCTGGCCCTTCCAGGCCTCAGCGATCAGATAGGCCTCAGGCTGGATGCCCTTGACCCCGTCGCTGAACCAGCGCAGGAAAGCGGTGTTCTTCGCCGTGTTTTCCTCATAGAAGTGGGTGACCGCGTCCAGGCGGAATCCGTCCGCCCCCATTTCAAGCCAGAAGGAGGCGATCCCCAGCAATTCTTCCCTGAGGGCCGGGTTCTCCAGGTTAAAATCCGGCATATGGCAGCCAAAACTGCTCTGATAATACCAGCCCTCCGCCCCCGGCGCCGGGTGCTGGTCCGCTTCCCTGGAAAAATGGTAATACGCCACATACGGGTTATGCGCCCTGCAGCGCCGGGGATCAGCGCACTCTTCCTGCCCGCAGGGGTCAAGGGGCAGGCTATTGAGCGCGGACAGAAACCAGGGGTGCTGGCTGGAGGAGTGGTTGATCACCAGGTCAACGATCAGCATGATGCCTTTCGCTTCGCAGGCTTTGGCCAGGGCCTTGAAATCATCCAGTGTGCCCAGGGCAGGGTCAACAGCCCTGTAGTCGGCCACATCATAATGGTGATAGGAGGGGGAAGGGAAAAAGGGGGTGAGCCACAGGGCGCCAATGGAAAGGGAATCCAAATAGGGCATCTTGAGAATGATGCCCTGAAGGTCGCCCAGGCCGTCGCCGTCGGCATCATAATAGCTGGGGGTGAAGATCTGATACCCCGCGCCCTGGGGAAAAGCTTCCGCCAGGCCGTTCAGGGGGAGGAGGCACAGCAGAAGCAAAAGCGCCAGCCCCCGCCTCATCCCTTGACCGCCCCCCCGGTGACACCCTCCACATAAAACTTCTGAATCCTGATAAACAGCAGCGTGATGGGGATAGCCACCAGAACAGCACCCGCGCAGAAGCGGGTAAAGAACTCATAGATATGCTCCCGTTCCAGCATCCTGTACAGCCCCAGGGCCACCGTGTAGTTCTGGTAGTCATCCTTCATGATGACCGATACAAAGATAAAGTCCACCCAGGGCGCGATGAAGGCGGTGATGGCGGTATAGACCACAATGGGCTTGGAGGAGGGCAGGATGATCTTCCAGAAGATCTGGTTTCTGTTGGCGCCGTCGATCGTGGCGGCCTCATCCAGGCTTCGGGGGATGGTGTCAAAGAAGCCCTTGGCGATGAAGTACCCCAGCGCCCCGCCGCCCGAATACACCAGGATCAGCGAGATGAGGGACTTGGCCAGGCCCACGGCTTTCAGGATGTGGTAGACGGCGATCATGCTCATGAAGCCGGGGAACATGGTGAGGATCAGCCCGATGTTCATGAAGGCCTTCCGCGTGGGAAAGCGCAGGCGGCTGAAGGCATAGGAGATCATCAGCACAAGGGAGGTGGTGATCAGGCAGGTGAACACCGCCACGATCAGGGTGTTCATGTACCAGCGGGGGAAGGCGAACTGGCCGGTTTCCGTAAAAAGGCGGGAGAAGTTGCCAAACGTGTATCCCTTGGGGAGGATGTAGGGGGTGTATGCCCCGGGCTCCGCCCTGAACGCGGTAAGCACCAGCCACAGGATGGGGAGGAGCCACACGGCGGCCATGGCGGTAAGCACCACATAGGCCGTGGATATCCGCAGGGCCATGAGGCCTGTCACCAGGCCGATGAGGGAAAACAGCAGCAGCATCCACAGCCCGGGACCCAGGTGCCTGATAAAGAAAGGCTCTGCTAAAAAGCCGGAGGCGTCAGCCGAAATTTTGGCGCTGAGCAGGGCATAAATCCCCGAAATAAGCACAGCGGCGCAGGCCGCGCACAGGGCGCCCAGAACCTTCCGCCCGGGCCTGATGAGCGCCAGTATCGCAAACAGGAGGGCAAAGCCTGCGGCAATTGCCAGGGGCAGCATCCGGAGGATCTGCGGGGACCGGGCCAGGAGATCAAAGCCGCTCAAGCGCTGCCCGCCCTGAATCACAAAAGGCAGCAGCAGGCTGAGCGCCAGCAGCAGGGCCGAAGCCATGGCAAGGCGCGCTTGGGGCATGCGGATGCTCTTCTTTTTGCTCATTGGAACTCCTCCTCCTTGCGCGCGGAACCTGACAGGTTATACACAAGCAGCGACAGGGTGGCGCTGATGATGAACACAAAAATGCCGATGGTGGAGGCCAGGGAATAATTCTGCTGGTCCACCGTCAGTTTGTAAAGCCAGGTGACCAGGAGGTCTGTTTTCCCGGCCTGGTAATATTCCGTCACCAGGGGCCCCCCGCGGGTGAGAAGGAAAATAACGTTGAAGTTGTTGATATTCCCCACAAATGCGGTGATGAGGTAGGGGGTGGTGACAAAAAGCATATAGGGCAGGGTAATGGAAAAAAACATCCGGATGGGCGTTGCGCCGTCGATGGAAGCGCTTTCGTAAAGGTCCTTGGGGATGTTCATGAGGATGCCCGAGGTGATCAGCATGGAAAAGGGGATGCCCACCCAGAGGTTCACCGCCAGCACCGTGATCCTGGCATTGAGGGTGTTGGTCAGGAAGGGGATATTCTGCTCGATGAAGCCCCACTGCTTCAGCAGCATGTTCAATGGCCCCTGGTCATGGAGGATCTGGCTCATGAGCATGAGGCTGACAAACTGGGGCACCGCGATGGTTATCACAAAGATGGTGCGCCACATCGCCTTGAAGCGGATGCCCTTCTGGTTGATCATGATGGCCACGATCATGCCCAGGAGATAGTTGGTGAAGGTGGCGATCACCGCCCAGATCATCGTCCATCCCAGGATGCCGGAAAAGGTGTTCGCCATGGCAGAGGCGGCCCCGCCCCCAAAATTGAAGAGGTTGGCGAAGTTCTCAAATCCCACCCAGGTGAACAGGTTGCCCGGCGGCTGATGGTCAGCGTCAAAATTGGTGAAGGCGATGAGGATCATGAAGAGGGTGGGCAGGATGGTGAAGGCAAAGGCCATCAGCGTGGGGAGGGTGAGCAGGGTGCCGTGGAAGCGTTCATTCATGAGGCTTTCAATGTCCTGGATGAAGCCCGGGGGGGTTCTGCCGGCCTCATGGTGCTGCTGGGCTTTGTGGCAGGCCCTGAGGCTTGCCCGCCAGACCCCGATGAATCCGATCACCACCAGGATACTGAAGACGCTGAACAGAAGGATCAGCATGGAGTTGTCCCCGGGCGTGCGCACATAGATCTGCCGGGCCTCGCTCCACTCCCGGTGCATGCCGATGGTGCCCAGGGTGCCGAACTTGCTCAGATACTGCCAGGCAAAGCCAAGCATATACCAGACAAACAGGGCCTGGCTGGCCAAAAACAGCAGGCCCTTGATTGCCTGGCGGCGCATCAGGCAGCCAAAGCCCATCAGCAGAAACGACAGGCGGGTCATCCAGTCGCCTGAGGTGAACAGATAGACCAGTTCCGAAACAAAACCCCGTTTGTTTTCAGGCACCAACAGCGCTTTCTCAGCCATTATATGCCTCCTGTATTTTCTGCAGCAATAAAGAAGGGGCTGCCGGCCTGGTGCGGCAGCCCCGGGGAAAGTTTATTTCGCTGTGATGGCCGCTACCATTTCGTCCAGCAGCGTCTTCACATCCTTGGTGTAGTCCTTGGCTTCCATGGTGGTGCCGAAAGCTTCGGCCGGGGTCCAGTATTTGTCAAGGCCGGCGGCCTGGCTGGAGGCGAAGGGCGCTTGCTCAGCCAGGGCGGCCAGGGCGATGTTGGCCTGCACAGCCTCACTGGCAGCTACATTGATGTTGGAGGGTCCCAGGCCGCGCACTTCAAAGCGTTTGAGCTGGTTTTCCTCATTGGTGAGCCACTCAGCCAGGTCCATCGCCTCTTCCGGGAAAGCGGTCAGGGTGTTCACACCCACCAGTTTGAAGCCCGCGAAGGAGCCCATCTGCACCTGCTCACCGTTCACGGTAAAGGTGGGGAGCTTGGTGGCGGCATAGTTGTCGCCCAGCTTGCCTTTGATGGCATCGGCGTTCCAGGCGCCGGATACGCCGGCCGCCACGGTGTCGCCCATGCCGCCGGTGAGGATGGCGTCATCGCCCGTCAGGAAGGCCGGGTGCGCGGTGAAGGCCTTGATGGCTTCGCCGGCGGCAACGCCAGCTTCGCTGTTGAAGTCACAGATGATCACACCGTCTTCGCCCACGCGCAGCTCAGCGCCAACCCCCAGGAAGAAGGAAGCGATGTACCAGCCGTTGGACACATCCATGAACATCTTCTTGCCCGCAGCCTGGGCTGCTTCCAGAATGCCGTCCAGGGATTTTGCCTGTTCTTCAGAAATGACGGACTTGTCATAGTAGAGGAAGTAGCCGTTATCCGCGGTCATGGGGTAGGCGTAAAGCTCGCCGCCCGCCGAGCCGGCGTTGATGGAGGAGGGGATGTTGGCTTCCACAATGGCATCCTTGTTCCGGGTGACCTCATAGAGCGCGTCGGCGCTGACCAGGGCCGGCAGCTGATCATCGGCAAAGGCGAACACATCCGCCGCCGCCGCCGGGTCCTCCAGGTACTTCGCCTTGGCATCGGGCTCGCCTACCACGCCAAAGGTGATGTCAAAAGCCTTGTCGGGATTGGCGGCCTTATAGGCATCCACCATCTCGGCCAGCATGGCCTGGTCATCCTGGGAGCCCCAGACCTTCAGCGCCACCGTCTCGGCCAATGCAGAGACACCGGCCGTTGCCAGTATCAGGGTAAGCAGTACAGAAACCAGTTTTTTCATATGGAATCCTCCTTTTTTATATGGCAGCACCCACTGCCGGTCAACAATAGGATGATACCCGCCCTGTGACATTTTTAAATGCTTGGTATTGCCTGTATTATACATGGGCGCATACACCCCGTCAACGCCCGGAAAAGCCTTGGGCGGTCTTGACACTGGCGCCCCAAACGCTTAGGATATGCAAAGGACCCGGAAATAATAATTTGACAAATCATAGCGGCCAGGCCGCTGGAAGGGGCAGAATATGCAATACCTCCTGGGTATGGATTTGGGCACCTCCGGCACCAAAACGGTGCTGTTTGACAGGGCGGGGAAGGCACTGGCCTCCGCCACACGGGAGTACCCCCTCTCCCAGCCCCACAACGGCTGGGCGGAGCAGGCACCCCAGGACTGGTGGGAGGCCGCGGTGGCCACCCTTCGGGAGGTGCTGGATAGAAGCGGCGTTGCGCCTGAGGCCATTGCGGCCCTGGGCATCTCCGGGCAAATGCACGGCCTGGTAATGCTGGATGAAGCGGGCCAGGTGCTCAGGCCCTGTATCATCTGGGCGGACCAGCGCACGGGTGAGGAATGCGCGGACATCACCCGCCTGGTGGGTGCCAAACGCCTCATTGAAATCACTGCCAACCCGGCGCTGACGGGCTTCACCGCCTCCAAGATCATGTGGGTCAGAAAGCATGAGCCGGAGGTGTTTGCCAAATGCCGGCATATCCTGCTGCCCAAGGACTTCCTGCGCTATAAGCTCACCGGCGACTTTGCCACCGAGGTATCGGATGCCAGCGGCATGCAGCTGCTTGACGTGCCGGGGCGCGTGTGGTCCGCCGAAGTGCTGGGTAAACTGGAGATACCGGAAGGCTGGCTGGCAAAGGTCTACGAATCCCCTGAGGTCACAGGGCACATCAGCCGCCAGGCGGCGGAATTGACAGGGCTTTCAGTGAAAACCCTGGTGGTGGGCGGCGCCGGGGACAACGCGGCGGCTGCCGTTGGCACCGGTACGGTGGCCGACGGGCGGGCCTTCACCACCATTGGCACCTCCGGCGTGGTCTATGCCCACTCAAGCCAGCCTGCCATTGACCCCAAGGGGCGGGTGCATACTTTCTGCTGTGCGGTGCCCGGTGCCTGGCATGTGATGGGGGTGACCCAGGGGGCGGGGCTTAGCCTCAGGTGGCTGAGGGATACCAGTTTCCTGCCCGAAAAGGAGCAGGCGGAAAGCCTGGGCCGGGATGTCTACAACCTGATGACAGACCTGGCAAAGCAGAGCCCCATCGGCGCCAACCGCCTGCTCTACCTGCCCTATCTGATGGGTGAGCGCACCCCCCACCTGGATCCGGACTGCCGGGGCGTGTTCTTTGGCCTTTCCGCCATGCACGGCCGGGGCGACCTGGCGCGCGCGGTGATGGAGGGCATCAGCTACTCCCTGAAAGACTGCTTTGACATTCTGGACGGCATGGGCGCACGGCCTGAAAGCATGCTCCTGACCGGCGGGGGCGCCCGCTCGCCCTTCTGGCGGCAGATGCTCTCCGATGTGTTTGGCTGCCCGGCCACCACCATCCAGTCCTCCGAGGGCCCGGCCCTGGGTGTGGCTATCCTGGCAGGTGTGGGCGCCGGGATGTATGAAAGCGTGGAAAAAGCCTGCGGGCAGATGATTGCCACCGGCGAAAAGCTCCTGCCGGATCCGGAAAGCCACAAGGCCTACGCCGCCTACCACGGGCTGTATCAAAAACTCTACCCCGCGCTGAAGGATTCGTTTCAGGTTCTCAAGGAACTATAAAACAAATTTCAAGGAGGCTCCCTATGTCACTACTTACTGATTTGCCCAGAATCCCCTACGAAGGCCCGCAGTCAAAAAACCCCCTCGCCTTCAAGCACTATGACGCCAACCGCCTGGTGATGGGCAAGCCCATGAAGGACCACCTGAAGTTCTCCCTGGCCTGGTGGCATGCCATGAGTGCCACGGGCTTGGACATGTTTGGCCCCGGCACGGCGGACAAAACCTTCGGGGAAGCCCCCGGCACCATGGAACATGCCCGCGCCAAGGTGGACCAGGGCTTTGACTTCATGCAAAAGCTTGGCATCGAGTACTTCTGCTTCCACGATGTGGATCTGGTGCCGGAAGGCAAATCGCTTGAGGAAACCAACAGGCGGCTGGACGACATCACCGACTACATCAAAGCCAAAATGCAGGGGACCAATATCCGCTGCCTCTGGGGCACTGCCAACCTGTTCAGCCACCCCCGCTACATGAACGGCGCCGGTTCCTCAAACTCTGTGGATGTGTACTGCCACGCGGCGGCACAGCTGAAAAAGGCCATTGAGTGCACCGTCAAACTGGGCGGCACCGGCTACACCTTCTGGGGCGGCCGGGAAGGCTATGAGACCCTGCTGAACACCGACATGAAATTTGAGCAGGAGAATATCGCCAAACTCATGCGCATGGCGGTGGACTATGCCCGCTCCATCGGCTTCACCGGCACCTTCTACATCGAGCCCAAGCCCAAGGAGCCCATGAAGCACCAGTATGACTTTGACGCGGCCACGGCCATCGGCTTCCTGCGCCAGTACGGCCTGGATAAGGACTTCAAACTGAACATCGAGGCCAACCACGCCACGCTGGCCGGCCACACCTTCCAGCATGACCTGCGGGTGGCCGCCATGAACGATATGCTGGGCTCCGTGGACGCCAACCAGGGCGACCTCCTGTTGGGCTGGGACACCGACCAGTTCCCCGCTGATGTCTATGAGACCACCCTGGCCATGTATGAGATCCTGAAATCCGGCGGCCTCAAGGGCGGCCTGAACTTCGACGCCAAGAACCGCCGCCCCTCCTACACCATGAAGGACATGGCCGAAGGCTTCATCCTGGGCATGGACGCCTTTGCCCTGGGGCTCAAAAAAGCTGCCGCCATCATTGAGGACGGCCGCGTGGACGGGTTTGTGAAGGAGCGCTACGCCTCCTTTGACTCCGACCTGGGCCGGAAAATCCGCAAGGATGAGGCAACCCTGGGAGAACTGGCTGAGCGCGCCATCAAACAGGGCCAGGCCCCGCTGCCCGGCTCCGGCCGCCAGGAATACCTGGAAGGCGTGGTCAACAGCGTTCTGTTCTCAGGGGAATAACATCCCTCAACCTCAAACAAAAAGGGGGCGCCGACCCAAGCGGCGTCCCCCGTTTTTTATGTTTGTCCAAGCTTTAACCGCCATATCCCGCCGGGTTCTGCTTCTGCCAGCGCCAGGCGTCCCGGCACATGTCCTCAATGCCCTTGAGCGCTTCCCAGCCCAAAAGCTCCCGCGCCTTCCTGGGGTTGGCGTAGACCGTGCCCACATCCCCCGGGCGGCGCGGGCCGATGGCAAAGGGTACCTTGAGGTGGTTGGCTTTTTCAAAGGCCCGGATGATCTCCAGCACGCTGTAACCCTGGCCTGTTCCCAGGTTGACGGCGACTGCCCCGGTGTTTTTCATGGCGTATTCCATGGCGGCCAGGTGCCCCGCCGCCAAGTCGGACACATGGATATAGTCCCTCACACCGGTGCCGTCAGGGGTGTCATAGTCCGCGCCAAAAACCTCAAGCTGCCTGAGTTTGCCCGACACGGTCTGGGTGATGAAAGGCATGAGGTTGTTGGGGATGCCGGCGGGATCCTCGCCGATTTCCCCTGAAGGGTCAGCGCCGATGGGATTGAAGTAGCGCAGCAGCACACAGGAGAAACCGGGGTTGGCCTGGGTAACGTCCCTTAAGATCTGTTCGCCCATGAACTTGGTCCATCCGTAGGGGTTGGTGCAGCCCAGGGCCGCGCCCTCCTCCACTGGCATGGGGGCGCCTGGCGCATAGACGGTGGCGGAGGAGGAAAAGATCAGTCGGCTGACCCCGCGGCCCAGCATCACCCGGCAGAGGGTAAGGGTGCTGGACAGGTTGTTCTGATAGTATTCCAGCGGCTTCTCCACCGATTCGCCCACGGCCTTCAGGCCCGCGAAGTGAATGACGCAGTCAAGCGGACCCTCGGCAAAAACCTGTTCCAGGCGCGCTGGGTCACAGACGTTCATCTCATGAAAGCGGAGGGCTTTCCCCGCCAGTTTCTCCACCCGCCTTAAGGATTCCTGGCTGGCGTTGCGCAGGTCATCCACCACGACGACATCATGCCCCGCACGCAGAAGCGACAGGCAGGTATGGGAGCCGATGTAGCCGGCCCCGCCGGTGACCAATATCCTCATGGTTCTATCGCCCCTTCCGTGTTCTCCAGAAAATCGTTCTGCCTCACATCCGGCCCCACCACAGTCCTTGCCAGGCCGAAATGGTAGCTGGATTTGTCGCTGTCCCTGGGCTCCACCTGGTACTGCTCATAGCGATGCTGGGATTTGTGCTCGTCATAGCCGGCCCTGGCCATCTCAAAGCCGGTGAGGCCCTGGAAGGCGGCCAGGGGAATATCCCAGTCCATCTCAAGGGGGTTGCCCTGGTACAGGTGCAGGTAGAGCTTCTGCACCTGGAAGGTGCCATACTGCTGGGCGCTTTTGGAATCCTTTGAGGGGTCGGCGGCGTTATCAAAGGCCAGGAGGGAGGCGTCCGCACACAGGCGATGCATGCCATGGCCATACTCGCCGTTGACGTCATGGGTGAGCACCACCCTGGGCTTATACTGCCTGAAGAGGGCGGTGACAAAATTGCGCACCTTGGCCTTTCCGAACTGGCTGTAGGCCTTGTCCAGCTTCAGCGAGTAGGCGTCATGGAAGGGGCCGAAGACCGGGTAATTGGTGGCACCCATCAACCACATGGCGTTGAGCAGCTCCGCCTTGCGCAGCCGGTGAGCCGGGGTGAACACGGCCACCACCAGGTCCTTCTTGAGTTCCCCGGCATAATAGGGGATGGCGCCGCCGAAAAACAGCGTTTCATCATCCGGGTGGGCCACAAAGATCATCAGGTCACAGCCCTCGTCCGGAAGCTGCCAGCGCTGAACATAGCGCGGCACATTGCCCTCCCCCAGCACAAACAGCTCCGACATCCCAAACCAGTCGGGCTTTTTATCCCGGGGGACCAGGCGCAGTTTGGTGGCGCCATCCAGCGGGATGTACTCATGCATCATGCCGCTGGGCTCAAAATCCGTCTCCTGCCATCTGCCGTTGATCTGCTGGGACAGCTTCCACGCACGGGGCTCCTCCAGCCAGCAGATGTACAGCCCATAGGCGGGCTGGGGGCAGGTGATTTCAACCTCCTTGCCGCCGGGGTCTCCCTTCCAGTAGCTGTCCCAATCCCGGTCGGTAAGGCGCGGGAGGGTGAAGCCCTTGGAGGCTACGGTGATCCTGCACTCCCCCGTGATGTCCCCGGCATCCCCCGGCTGGGCAAAATACACCGCCTCCTTGAAGGCGGCCGGGGTGCTTTCAGCGCCCCCGAAAGCAGGCAGGGCCAGGGCCAACAGCGCCAGGAGGGCGGCCAGCAGTCTGCGCATGGAATCCCCTTTCATGGCAGCGCGTATTTGAAGATGCTGCATACAAAAAGTATAAGGACGGGCTTATAGGCTGTCAAGGGAAACGAGGCTGCCCGGCGGCAGTGAAGAATCCCTGTTCTCTGCTGAAACCCCATACCCCCCTTGCTTTACAAAGGCCTTTATGCTGGCTATACTTGCTGTGTTATCAAAAAGGAGGGGCCAGCATGCACTCAGCGCAGTACAATCCCAAAACTATCGAGCCCAAGTGGCAGGCCATCTGGGAAGAGAAGCAGGCTTTCAAGGCCGTTCTGGACCCCGGCAAGCCCAAGTATTACTGCCTGATTGAGTTCCCCTACCCCTCGGGCGCGGGGCTGCACGTGGGGCACCCGCGCAGCAACACGGCCCTTGACATCATCGCCAGGAAGCGCTGGATGGAGGGCCACAACGTCCTTTACCCCATCGGCTGGGACGCCTTCGGCCTGCCCACGGAAAATTACGCCATCGCCAACCACATCCATCCGGCCAGGGTGACGATGGATAACATCAGCCAGTTCCGCCGGCAATTAAAACGCCTGGGCTTTTCCTTTGACTATTCCCGGGAGGTGGACACCACCGACCCGAAATACTACAAGTGGACCCAGTGGATCTTCCTGAAGCTCTATGAGCATGGGCTGGCTTACAAGGCCCAGATGCCCATCAACTGGTGCGTCAGCTGCAAAATCGGCCTGGCCAACGAAGAGGTGGTAGGCGGCGCCTGCGAGCGCTGCGGGGGCGAGGTGGTGCGCAGGGTCAAGAGCCAGTGGATGCTGAAGATCACCGACTACGCGCAAAAGCTGCTGGACGGCCTTGAAACGGTGGACTTTATCGACCGGGTGAAGGCCCAGCAGCGCAACTGGATCGGCCGCAGCGAGGGCTGTGAGGTGGACTTCGCCATCCAGGGTACGGACAGGAAGCTGCGGGTGTTCACCACCCGCCCTGACACGCTCTTTGGCGCCACCTACATGGTGATTTCCCCTGAGCATCCGCTGATCGACGCGGAAGAAAACCGCATTGGCAACCTGGAGGAGGTCAGGGACTACCGGGAGCAGGCAGCGCACAAAAGCGACTTTGAACGCACCGAGATGCAAAAGGACAAGACCGGCGTCCAACTAAAGGGGCTTTTTGCCATCAACCCCGCCACCGGCGGTGAAATCCCCCTGTGGGTAAGCGACTATGTCCTCATGTCCTATGGCACCGGCGCCATCATGGCCGTCCCCGGGCATGACGAGCGGGACTGGGCCTTCGCCAAGGCCTTCGGCCTGCCCATCGTCCAGGTTATCTCCGGCGGCGATGTGCAGGAAGCGCCCTATGTGGGCTCTGAGGACAGCGTCTGCGTCAATTCCGGCTTCCTGAACGGCCTCCCCTGGCAGGAGGCCCAGCAGGTGATGGCGGACTACCTGGAACGGGAAGGCCTGGGTAAGCGCAAGGTCAACTACAAACTCAGGGACTGGGTGTTTTCCCGCCAGCGCTACTGGGGAGAGCCTATCCCCATCATCCACTGCCCCCATTGCGGCACGGTGCCCCTTGCGGAAAAAGACCTGCCGCTGACATTGCCTGATGTGGCGCATTATGAGCCCACGGACTCCGGTGAAAGCCCGCTTGCCGCCATCACGGACTGGGTCAACGTGCCCTGCCCCAACTGCGGCGGCCCCGCCAGGCGGGAGACGGACACCATGCCCCAGTGGGCGGGTTCCAGCTGGTACTTCCTCAGGTACTGCGACCCGCACAATGACGAGGCCTTCGCTTCCCGGGAAGCGCTGGACTACTGGATGCCGGTGGACTGGTACAACGGCGGCATGGAGCACACCACGCTCCACCTGCTCTACAGCCGTTTCTGGCACCTGTTCCTTCATGACATCGGTTTAGTGAAAGCGCCTGAGCCCTACCAGAAGCGCACCAGCCACGGGATGATCCTGGGGGAAAACGGCGAGAAGATGTCCAAATCCCGGGGCAATGTCATCAACCCGGACGTTCTGGTGGACGAGATCGGCGCCGACGCCTTCCGGCTGTATGAGATGTTCATGGGCGCTTTTGACCAGGCCATCCCGTGGAGCATGAACGGCGCACGGGGCTGCCGACGCTTCCTGGACCGCGTGTGGCGGCTTCAGGAGGTCGTGGACAGGAGCAATCATGCCCTGAGCCCCAACCTCAAGGTGCTGGTCAACCAGTCCATCCGGAAGGTGGGCGATGACTACGAGCGGATGAAGTACAACACCGCCATTGCCCAGATGATGGCCCTGGTGAACGCTTTCTGTGACCAGGGCAGCATCACCGGGGGGGACTTAAAGGCCCTGCTCCTCCTCCTCTATCCCGTTGCCCCCCACATCTGTGCGGAAATCTGGGAAACGCTGGGTTTCCCGGGCTTTATCCACCGCCAGCCCTGGCCTTCCTTTGATGAAAACTTCCTGGTGGCCGACCTGGTGGAAATCGCGGTTCAGGTCAACGGCAAAGTCCGGGAACGCCTGATGGTGTCTCCGGACATGGATAAGCAAACCGGCGAGGAAACGCTGCCCCAGCTTCCCGAAGTGCAGGCTCTCATCAGAGGCAAAAAGCTGGTCAAGTGCGTGTTTGTGCCGGGGAGGCTGCTGAACCTGGTGGTGAAATAGCAGTCTGGCATCTGACAGCAACAGAGGAAGGTGCAAAACGCCCTCCCCTTATTGTGTGATTGCCTGTAATGGGCAAAAACCACACGGCGGACTGGGCGGGAGACCCCCGGCGCCGAAAAGCGTTCTTCTTGCAGCTTGATGGCGTGGAACGCCTGTTGTCTCACCTTTCAAGGGCGGCGATCCTACGGTTCATCACGAACGCACAGCGTTCGCTCTTGAGCGCCGTGGCGGCCTGTGTTAGGATGCAGCCAAGCCTAAGAAGGGATTTCTTTCCCGATTTACGGTCATTACTGGATCACCGACTGGTACAATGACTGGGGGATTGGTGCAGGGCATGGAAGGCAGAAATGTTTGGGTGACAGGATGACAGCCCTATCTGAAATACTGCCCACCCACCGCAAGTATTTGATGTTATGATTGATGTGAGGAACGATAATGAATCAACTGGAAGGAATGTACCCTGCCAATAAGCAGGAAATGTACGCGCTTCTCCAAAAACAACTTGGTACCCTCGTGGAAGGGGAGGCGTACCTCCTGCCGAATTTATGCAACGCCACCGCATTGATTTACAGCGCATTGTCTGATATCAACTGGACCGGATTTTACCTCATGAAGGGGGACAGCCTTCTGCTGGGTCCCTTTCAGGGAAAACCAGCCTGTGTTCACATTCCCCTGGGCAAGGGCGTCTGCGGGATGGCTGCCGCAGAGAACCGGCCAATCATCGTTGATGACGTTCGTCTGTTTCCCGGCCATATCGCCTGTGACAGTGAATCCAGGTCAGAAATTGTCATCCCAATCAGCAACCAAGGCGTCGTCTTTGGTGTGCTGGATATCGACAGTCCCAGTTTATCCCGTTTTGATGAAGAAGACCGTCAGGGACTCGAAAAATTGATGGGGCTGTTTCTCTCGGGGCAACACTGGAATCATCTTTGCATATAATAACGTGCTTCCTATAGTGCAATCCATCAAGACAATGCCAGGTCCCAGGAAAATCTCCACATGCCCCAACAGTGAGAAAAGATGTTTTTCGCAATCATGATTATTTTTCTCATAGAATAAGGAGCGGGCAAACCTGCTGGGTTGATATCGTAGCGGATGCGGCGTTACCCTGATGAAAGCCTCAGTGCGTTATTTGGAAGAAAGTTACCCGGGGATCCTGTTGCCTGCCTGGCAAAGGATGCCAACATGATAAGCCGTGATTGGTTTTTCTTCCTTTGGCGATTTACCCTGTGGACACTGGGCGTTCAGGCAGTACATACATTAAACTATCAAAAGGAGCAATGATGAACAAGAGGTTTCTTCAGGGGGATTTCCTGCTTGATAGCCAGACCGCAGAAACGCTGTATCACCAGCACGCTGCAAAGATGCCCATCATTGATTACCATTGCCACATCGATCCCCGGCAAATCTATGAAGACAAGCCCTTTGATAACCTCAGTGACCTATGGTTCCAGGGCGATCATTACAAATGGCGGGCTATGCGTTCCTGCGGCGTAGCTGAACAATACATCACCGGGGGTGCTGATCCTGATGAGAAGTTTCAGCAGTGGGCAAACATTCTTCCACGCCTGATCGGTAACCCGCTATACCATTGGGCCCACCTTGAACTGCAGCGGTATTTCGGCATTGACCTTCCCCTGGGTCCCAGAACCTACCAGGAAATTTGGAAAAAAGCAAACCAGAAGATGTCCAGTATGTCTCCCCGCAGGATCATTGAACAATCCAATGTTGAGGTGATCTGCACCACTGATGACCCTGCCGACGACCTGCGCTGGCATCAGCTGCTTCAGGCGGATGAGAGCCTGAGCTGTCAGGTTTTTCCGGCCTTCCGGCCGGACAAAGCCCTGGGCATAAATTTGCCCGGTTTTCCGGATTACCTGCGGAAACTGTCTGATTCATCAAAAATAGTCATCAGTTCACTGGACAAACTGAAACAAGCGCTCACGGCGCGGCTGGATGCTTTTTGCCGGTTGGGCTGCAGGACGGCAGACCATGGGTTGGACTATGTCATATTTGAAGAAAGTTTGGATGCAGATGCAATCTTTCAAAAAGCTCTGATTGGTCAGGCAGTTGCCCAAAAGGAAGCGGACGCTTTCAAAACCAACCTGCTGTGCTTCCTGGCAAGCCAGTACAGGCAGCGCGGCATGGTGATGCAACTGCACTTTGGTGCAATCCGAAACTGTAACCCGGCGGCTTTTGATGCGCTGGGGCCGGATACTGGCTTTGACGCCATCTGGGGCAAGGCCGATAGCGGCAAAAATCTGGCCGGTTTACTGGGCACAATAGAAAAAGACGGTGGTCTGCCTAAAACCATTCTGTACTCCCTCAACCCCCAGGACAACGCGCAACTGGATGCCATCATCGGATGTTTCCAGACCGGTGAATGCCCGGGGAAACTCCAGCACGGAAGCGCCTGGTGGTTCAATGACTCCATAACCGGCATGACAGAGCATATCATTAACCTTGCCAATTTCTCAGCCCTGGGTCATTTTATCGGCATGCTCACTGACTCCCGCAGCCTGCTGTCCTTCACCCGGCACGAATATTTCCGAAGAATTTTGTGCAATATTATCGGGCAATGGGTAGATAAGGGCGAATATCCGCGGGACATGGATACCCTCGGCCATTTGATAGAAGATATCTGTTATCACAATGCAAAACGATACTTCCTGCCTGAACAGCAATAACAAATGCCGGAATATATAAAACGCTGATGCCAGCAAGCCTGCTCAGCGTTTTATGTGTTGCGAGTCAGTCCGTCAGCCGGGACTTTTCCATCCACAATCCCAAGGCGGGGTTAGGAATGTAGAAGATTTCCTCTCCGTCAGCCGCCTGCTGCCAGCCAGCTCGCAGGCGTTGGGGCGGATACCGTTCCGTCGCGTCTTCATAAGGCAGGTACTGATAGCCAACCCCTTCCACTTCTTCCCTGTTCAGGTACCGCGTGCAGTAGGTTATGGCAAAGCGGCCCTCGCTGCTGCCATGAATCAAGTGGGCGGCAGCGGACAGGTTGTCCCGCAGGTCCTTCTGGCTTTCCCCCATCCCTAGTATGTAGTCCCGCCCACGATAGCCGTATTTTCGAATCAGGGCATCCATGGCCGGGTCTTCCCCGAATTTGTCGATACCCGGGGCCAGGATGACGAGTTCTCCCCCACTCGCCATGGCCATTCGGGTGCGGTAAATGGCCTTGTTCCCCAGCCAGGTGGACTGGAACGACATCTCATCCAGGTATACCACCGCTTTCTTGATCGGCCGGTTCAGCAGGATCAGGTTTGTCTTCCGGGCCAGGTGAACAGCCTCTTCAAAGAATCGCCGCTGAGGCCCAATAAACAGCCCGCGGGTGCGAATAATACCCTCAGGCGCGTCAGTGACAGTCAGGATATAGTTCAGTGGCATATTCTGAATCAGGTGTTCAGCCGCATAGTCCAGCACCTTACGCGCGGGGCTGTGGTCTTTCCCCATGATTCTTTCCATGCCGTACACAGCCCCCAGCATATGCGTGGCATTGATAATGGCGGGGCCGCCACAACCCACGAAGATGTTTTTGCTGTGATTGGCCATTCCGATGACCTCGTGGGGTACAACCTGGCCGATGGACAGCACCAGGTCATACTTCGGGTCCAGCAGCTGTTTGTTGATTTCAATACCAACAGCCGCAGTTGCCAGCCCATCGGATACTTCCGCTACAAAGCTTCCCGGCACCTGTCCGATTGGCACAACATCCTCCCGCCAACGGTGGACAATCATCCGTTTATACGGGATGTCGCCAAACATGGCTTGCCACTGGAAAGGGCTCACTGCCTGATGCGTTCCAAGGGCAGGCAGGATATCTACCTGACAGAAGGGGCTCAGCATTTGATAGAGCAACCGGGTAATCAAGCCCGCGTTGGAGTGCAGCCTTGTATAGTCAGGGGGCACCAGCAGTACATGGCAGAGTGTTTCCATGATGGGTTTCAGGGCATGATGAAGGGCTTGCTCTATGGCTTCGTCGCTGATCCCTTGCTCATCCTGCCCCACAAGGGACAGCGTATTCATGGCGTGTTCAAGCATTATATGTGCCTGCGGCGGTGTCCCTGCCGGTAACTCCGGCACTGCTATGGAAAAGGCCCTTGCTCTCCATATTTATGGCTGAATTTTCACCCATTCCAGCCAGGCCTTCCAGACCGATATCTGCATTTTTTATTTCCTCTGCTACCCTTTTCACCGTAATACCCGTGCATTGCCCTGCCAAATGCTCCAGACCTGCTGCTCGTCTGCCGGAGAAGCATAATCTTCCAGCATGGTCACTGCCATGGCGCCGGTTGCCCAGCCGAACTGCACGCACCTCTGCCCATCCCAGCCTTTCAGCAAGCCATACAGTAAGCCCCCTACGAAGCCATCCCCGCCGCCGATACGGTCCAGTACCTGAATCTTGCGGGGCTGCGCAAGGTGCCATTGACCCTCCATATACAGGATCGCGCCCCACATATGTTCGTTTGCGTTGAGCGCCTCCCTGAGGGTAGTGGCAAATACCTGCACCCCGGGGTAGGCTTTGGCAGCCTCCACTATCATATCTTTGAACTCTTCCGTCTGAGCATGGATGTCCTGCCCGCCTGCCCGCGGGCCTTCTATTCCCAAAGCCAGCTGGTAGTCTTCTTCATTGCCAATCAACACATCAGACACTGAGGCAATGCGGTGAAAAGCTTCCCGAAGTTCTTTCTCCCTGTCCTTCCAAAAGGAAGCCCGGAAATTCAGGTCAAAGCTGATGCGGGTGCCCTGGGCCTTGGCCTTCTCCGCCAGGATCAAACAGAATTCCGCTGTTTCCGGAGACAAAGCAGCAAAAAGCCCAGAGAAGTGGATCATTCTGGCACCGTCCTGTCCGAAAATCCGGTCAAGGTCGAAATGCGTTGCGCTGAGCAGCCTGCCCACTTCCCCCGCCCGATCGTTATAAACCCGCGGCCCGCGCGGCCCAAAGCCGGAATCAGCAATGTTGAACTGATGCCGGTGCCCCCAGGGGCCGCCCTGATCAATCTCCGGGCCTTCACTCTGAATGCCGCGCCTGGCCAGGTCCCGCCTGATGAATGCGGCGATGGGACTGCCCTTGACAAAAGCCGTCAATGCCTTGGTTTTCAGCCCCAGGGAGGCGGATACATTCAATACATTGCTCTCTGCGCTGGTGGAGTACATCACATACGCATTTCCAGTGCCCACAGGCTGCCGGTCTGGCGGCGTGATACGCACCCCCATGCTTGTGGCAGTTATCAAATCATACATCCCATACACCCCGTTCGCTCATTCTTTGCTCAAACCCCGGAAAATGCGGAATATCCCCCGTCCACCGGGATGACCACCCCAGTAACAAAGCCAGCCGCCTCAGGAGACACGAGATAGAGCAAGGTGCCAATCAACTCCCCCGCCTCTCCGAAGCGACCCATGGGCGTTGATGCCAGTATCTTTTCGGTTCGGGGGGTCGGCTTGCCGTCTTGATCAAACAGCAGGCTGTAGTTCTGTTCTCCCACAAAAAAGCCCGGGGCAATGGCGTTGACCCGGATACCGCTCCTGGCAAAATATGTGGCCAGCCACTGCGTGAAATTGTTAATGGCAGCTTTAGCGCCGGAATATGCCATCACCTTGGTCAGGGGAAGGTAAGCGCCCATGGATGAAATGTTGACAATGCATGCCCCGTGCTTGCCCACCATCTGCCGTGCAAAGACCTGAGTGGGCAGCAGGGTACCCATAAAATTCAAGTCAAACACAAACCGGATGCCTTCATAATCCAGCTTGAAAAAATCCTTCACTGACGCTTTGGCGGCCTCAAACTGCTCGTCATCCGTGGTAGCCAGCGGGTCATTGCCCCCTGCACCATTGATGAGGATGGAAGCCGTGCCCCACTTTTGCTGGATCCTGTCCTGAGCTTCTTCCAGGGATTGTTTGGACAGCACATCCGCTGAAACCGCCATGACATTCCCACCGATTTCACGGGCAATTCGCTCCCCGTTTTCAAGGGTTCGGCTCAAGATAACTACTTTGGCACCGCAGGCAGCCAGGGCACGGGCAAATCCTGAACACAGCACCCCGCTGCCTCCGGTGACAACGGCAATTCGGCCGTCAAGATCCAGTTGAAAAGGTAATTTCATGAACTTCTCCTGTATTTCGGTACCCCTTGAAAAACTCTGGGTTCCGGCTAATGGCCACTGGCAAATACAACCAGCCGGGTTTATCGAAACCGTGACTTGACGAATTTCCAAACAGTCAAAAGGAACCCACAATCGTCTCTCGCCCGTTTTCTTATTTCCCATCAGCTGGGGATTTCTTTTTGCGGGAAAGCGAGGTCAGTTCCCTTTCCCTTTGCACATATTCGCATCAATCGGTAAATCCCCCGCAATTATCCGATTGAGCGTCTGTTCCAATCAGACAATGTGCTGTATGCCGCGTCTATCTGTGCCTTTCCCGCACCCATTGGCATGCCTCCGCCCATGGAGAACAGTAATTTTCTGCGTGAGCCATTCCCTTTTTCATATTCGCGCAGCAAATCCCGTGTTCGTTTTGACACCATTTCCGGCGTATCATTTACCAATGACATTGGCCGCAGATTGCCCATCAAAACAATATCATTCCCTGCAAGCTTGCGGATTTTTGACAAACTGTGCTTATGTGTACAGTTGAATACATCAACACCTGCCTGAGCAAGATGTGGAACACACACGGTAGTGTCCATGTCATTGTGGAAGAAATGGAGCATTTCAGGATACTGGCCAAAGATGTCTTTTATATAGGGATGTGCAAACTCAAGATAGCCGTCGGGTGAAAGCATTCCGCATATGTCATCCAAAACCATAATTGATTCCGCAGTCCCCACCGCTTCCAGTTGGGCTTCCAGCCATTGTTTGCAGAGTGTTGTGGTCAGCGCAAGCAGTTTGTGCATCCTATCAGGATCAATCATTGAAAGTGTCAAAAATTCGCTGACCCCAAACAGGTAGGATCCGATTGTCAATGGCCCTCTTGTGCAGACCATCCTGACTGTTTCACCGACTGCATTGATATGCGGCCTTGCCTCCCGTTGCAGGCTGAGGACAAACGGCATAAGGCCATTCACCCGCGGATTGGGTATCCGCAGGGTCTCTACGCCTTCCGCCTCATCGGCCGAGGGAAAAACGGGGTGCACAACAGGCAAATTATCGCTGTAAAAATCCAATTTGCAGCCGAATCCAGAGGCTTCAGTAGCCATGCCATATTCGACCCACCAATCCGGGATAAAAGTGATACCGGGAAAATCTGTATGGATTTTCACATAGGCATCAAACCACAGATTCGGCTGTGCATAAAAGTCAATATTGCTAACGCCGCAATATCCTGGCATCCAGGGACTGTCAACAATGGCAGCCATCGGAACGGGGCCGTCTTCACCGCTTATGACCCGCTTGATTTCATCCCACTTCGCATCATTCATGAAAAATTGCTCCTGCCAGTCCGTTTGCGTTGCGTCTTCTTTCCATAACACTATATATTTCAGATTGAAACCAAACCTCATGGCTATGCTCAAAACACCAAAAATCTTTGGCAAAATCACTCAACCCGAAAGAGAGACTGATATCGAAAGGGCTTGTAACTGAATCAGGCAATCTTTTTTGCTTGGCAATATCCTATCATATACAGGCCAAACGCTCAAGGGCACTCCGTAATTGGCTGTTATTACAATCGTGATAAGTATCCCCTTATAAATTGGCGCCCCTAAACAGGGTCAAGGATGTGTTTGTGCCGGGGAGGCTGCTGAACCTGGTGGTGAAACAGGGCTTTGTGATACGCGGGTATCTCCAATCCAGCAGCGGCATCAGGTTTTGCATGAAGGCGCGGTGCTGCTCCGGTACGAAGGGGGCCAGGCCGGATTTGGCGGCGTCATAGTCAGCCCTGTTATTGGGGCAGAGGATAATCTTGCGGTCCTCACCAAAGGCCTTCTGGATGTTGATGGGCTGGCCGAAGGGCCTGGCCGGCAAGCAAATCAACATTGAGCGTCTGGATGCTGTCCAGGCTGGGGAAGAGGGTGAAGAACTCCCGGGTGGCGGTCAGCCCCGGGGCGGGCTGGCAGGTGACGGTGAGCTGGCCGGCAGCCACCGTGATAATGACGTTTCCCACAATGGCGGCATTGTTGCCCACCAGGGGAGTGGTGAGCATTCCCTGGGCCGCCAGGTCAAGCGGGGCGAACATTTACCAGATGTCGGTCAGCTTTGGGCGAAGCTCCTCAAAGTAGAGGCCAAAGGAGGTCCCCTCCGCGCGCTTTTGGGCCTGGGCCTTTGGGGTCTGATGGGGGTTGATGACGGCGCCAGGTCACGAGAAAAACAAGATTATTCGGATTATTTAAATTGCATTTTTTATATACTGTCGATCTGCAGGCGCAGGCATGTTTTTTTCTTGGCTGCCTTGATCGGTGTGGGCGCGGCCTGATTGACCAACCCCAGGGGAAAACATAGTATGCTGGTATTGGCTGACAAACACAAACGGCGGAGGGAAATAGGGGATGATCCGGAAAGTGGAAGAAAACAAGAAAAGATATCTCGCGCTGCTTTTGTTGGCTGACGAGCAGGAGGACATGATCGACAAATACCTTGAGCGCGGAGAAATGTTCGTCCTGGACGAGGGAGGCGTGAAAGCTGCGTGCGTGGTGACCAAAGAGGCGGACGGCGCCTATGAGCTCAAGAACATTGCCGTCGTCCCTGATTGCCGGCGAATGGGCTATGGGAAAAGGCTGATTGACCATGTTTTTTTACATTACGCGGATTGTGAGGTGCTGTATGTCGGAACGGGGGATGTCCCTTCCTCGCTTTGCTTTTACCGGCAATGCGGTTTTGTCGCGTCACACCGCGTCAAGGATTTTTTCACGGACCACTATGGCCACGTGATGATGGAAGACGGAAAGCAGCTGGTTGATATGGTCTACCTGAAACGCGAACGATAACCCCCCCGGTTTCGGGAAGATTCCCCTGTCTCAGGCCGCAAGCGCGCCGGGCTTAAGCTCGCAGGCACAGGCCTTGTCTTCCCGCCGGAGGGTCAAGGCGCGCATAGCGTTGAGGACGGCCAGCACCGTGACGCCCACATCCGCCAGCACCGCCATCCACAGGGTGGAAAGGCCAAAAACGCTTAAAGCCAGCACCAGGAACTTCACCCCAATGGCAAAGCCCGCGTTCTGCCGGGCGATCAGCACGGTGCGCCGGGCAATCCTGAGCGCGGAGGCCATCTTGCAGGGGTCATCGTTCATGATGACGATGTCCGCCGCCTCAATGGCGGCATCCGTGCCCAGCGCCCCCATGGCAAAGCCCACATCCGCCCGGGCCAGCACCGGCGCGTCATTGACGCCGTCACCGGCAAAGACCAGGCGTCCTTTCCGGTTGGGCCGGGCCATGAGCTCCTCCACTTTTGCCACTTTGTCCTGGGGCATAAGCCCTGTATGCACCTGGGAGATGTCCAGGCCTTCCGCCGCGGCACGCCCCGCCTGTTCGGTGTCCCCGGTGAGCATGACCAGCTCCTCAATGCCTTCACGGCGCAGTTTCCCAAGCGCCTGGCGGGCGCAGGGCTTGACCAGGTCGGAGATGGCCAGGTACCCCAGGTATTCCCCGTCCGCCGCCAGGTGCACCAGGGTGCCGTGGGCGGAACTCTCAGGTACCTCAACCCCGTGGGAGGCCAGCATCCGGGCGTTGCCGGCCAGCACATGCCTGCTGCCGATCTCCGCAATCACCCCGCCGCCGGGCAACTCCCTGACTTCCCCCGATTCTTCCTCCATCGGTTGATTCCAGGCTTTCAGCACGGACCTGGCGATGGGGTGGTTGGAGTGGCGCTCCGCCAGCGCCGCCAGGCGCAGGAGTTCCTCGCCGCTCCCCTTTGCCGCCACGGCCTTTCCCACGGTAAAGGTGCCCTGTGTCAGGGTGCCGGTCTTGTCAAACACAAAGGTGGAGGCCTCAGCCAGGGTCTCCAGGTAACTGGCACCCTTCACCAGGATTCCCGCCCTTGAAGCCCCGCCGATTCCCGCGAAAAAGGTCAGGGGCACGGACACCACCAGGGCACAGGGGCAGGACACTACCAGGAAGTTCAGCGCCCGGTACGCCCAGTCAGACAGCACGGCGCCGGGGACAACAAGCGGCGGCACAAAGGCCAGAAGCAGCGCCAGTACCACCACCACAGGCGTATACACCGCCGAAAACCGGGTGATGAAAGCTTCCTGGCGGGATTTCTTGTCGGTGGCATTCTCCACCATTTCCAGAATCCGGCTGACAGTGGACTGCTCAAAGCTGTGGCTCACCCGGACGGTCAAGACGCCCGTCAGGTTGACGGTACCGCTGAGGATGGCATCCCCCGGCCCCGCCTCCCTGGGCATGGCCTCCCCGGTAAGGGCGGCGGTGTCAAGGGTGGTGTCACCGCTTAAAATCACCCCGTCCAGGGGCACCCGCTCACCGGGCCTCAGCAGCAGGGTGTCCCCCACCCGGGCCTCCCCGGGGCTTACAGCCATCTCCTGCCCTTCCCTGAGTATCCTGGCGCTCTGGGGCCTTAGGTCCATGGCGTCAGCGATGGCGCCCCGGGAGCGGTCCACAGCGTAATCCTGGAAGAATTCGCCCACCTGGTAGAAAATCATCACGGCGGCGGCCTCGGCATATTCTCCGATGATAATGGCACCTACCGTGGCCAGGGACATGAGGAAATTCTCGTCAAACACCCTGCCCCTGGTGATGTTCCTCAGGGCGCGCCAAAGCACATCATAGCCGCTGAGGGCATAGGCGGTGACGGCCAAAGCGCCCGGAAGCCAGGCAGGCCCCCTGATGATGAGGCTGGCCAGCAAAAGCGCCAGCGCCGCGGGAACTCGCAGCGGGATCTTCATTGCCCGATGACCAGGCAGGCCCCGTCTTCCTCCCGGCGCAAAATGCGGTCCGCCGCCAGGGCGAGATCAGGAAAACGATCAGGCGCCGCCTGAAGGGTCATTTTTTTGGTCAGCGCGTTCACCCTGGCGCTCTCAACCCCCGGCAGGGCCGCGATCAGCCGCTCTGCCCTGGCGGCACAGGAAACGCACACCTTTCCCTTGATTGGATATGCTTTGGTCATAGCTGCCTCCTTAACAGTTGAACATCAGTTCAATTGTCAGCCCCATTATAGTTGAGTATATGTTCAACTGTCAATCCTTACACAAGCCGGATCGCAATTATTTCTTCCAGGGTATGGGTATAATGGGCGTATTGTTTACAGGGGGAAAGGAGATGCCCGGTGACACAGACCTTCATGGCAAACCCTGAATTCCTGCACCTGGACGGTCCGGGCGGGCGCACCCTGTATGGCTGCGACCAGGATTGGTTCGCCAGCTTCTGGCAGCGCAAGGCCGGCTGCGGGCCCTGCACGCTGGCCAACATCATGCGCTATCTGGGCCGGGCGGGAAAACTCTCCCAGCCGGCGGTGCTGGAAGGTGTTACAAGCTGCCAGGCCCTGATGGAGGAGATGTGGGGCTATGTGACCCCCGGCATGATGGGGCTGAATTCCACCGCCCGTTTCGCCCAGGGCGCGGCCCAGGCGCTTGAAAAGGCCGGCGGCCAGCTGACGCCCGCGGCGCTTGATATAGATCAAAAAGCCTCCCAGGAAGAAAGCGCCCGGTCGGCTGCAGAATTCATTGCCGCGGGCCTCATACAGGCGCCGGTGGCGTTCCTCAATCTCCTGCGCCGGCAACTGGGGCCGCTGGAGCCCTGGCACTGGGTGACGGTGGTGGGGCTTAGCCGGTCCGAAGAGGATGCAACCCTCCACATCTACGACAACGGCCTGCGCTTTGACCTGTCGCTCTCCCGCTGGCTCCTGGCCGGGGGAAACGGCGGCTTTGTCTCCTTCGCCTGATTATTCCCGGGGTTCTTTGGCGTGCTCCACACAGCTGATGAGCATCCTGTGTACATGGTCATCGGCGATGGTATAAAACACGTTCTTGCCCTCCCGGCGGCTGGCCACCAGCCTGTTTTCCCTCAGGCGCGCCAGCTGGTGGCTGACGGCTGATTTGCTCATACCCAGAAGGCTGGCCAGGTCGCACACGCACAGCTCGCGCCTGTCCAGCGCCCAGAGGATTTTGAAGCGCGTGCCGTCCCCCATGGCTTTGAGAAAACCGGCGGCATCCTGAAAAAGTTCTTCCGTCAGCATCCGTCCGGAGACCTCGTTTACCGCATCCTGGTGCACGATGTTGCCCTCACAGGCGTAGCGCTCTCCCATACAGCCTCCCTCCTTTTTTCTGTCCTTAGGCTGCCTTATTCTCCGCCTTCAGGCCAATCCTTAAGGGCAGAGAAGGCGCGCAGCACCGCCCGTCGCCCGGAAAGCCAGGTCAGGCCGCCCTGCTGGTATACTGCAAAAGGCTCCCGCATGGGGGCATCACAGCTCAGCTCAATGGACGCCCCCTGCACAAAGGCGCCGGCCGCCATGATCACCCGGTCCTCATAGCCCGGCATGTCCCAGGGCTCGGGGCTCAAATGGGCGTCCACCGGGGACCCGCTTTGGATTCCCCGGCAGTAGGCAATCACCTTCTGCGGGTCGCCCAGGATCAGCGCCTGGATGATGTCCCCCCGGGGCGCATCGTAGGATGGAGAAGCCAAAAGGCCTGTCAGCTCCGCCATCCGGGCCGTGAAGGCCGCCACTTTCAGCGCCTGGCACACGGTATGGGGCGCCATAAACAGCCCCTGGTAAAAGGGGCGGTAGCTGCCCTCGTAGCTGCCCACCTCCCGGCCTAGGCCGGGGGCGGTAAGCCGGGCAGCGATTCTTTCAATGGCTTCCCGGCTGCCTGCAATGTAGCCGCCGGTGGGCGCCAGGCCGCCGCCTAGGTTTTTGATCAGGCTGCCGGCCACCGCGTCGGCTCCGTAAAAGCTGGGTTCATCCTCACAGACAAAAGCGCCGTAGCAGTTGTCCACCACAATATAAATATCGGGCCTTTTCTCCTTCACCGCCCGGATGAGGGGCGCCATACACGCAGGGGAAAGAGCATCCCGAAGGGTATAGCCCCTGCTGCGCTGCAGGAAGACCACCCGGGTTTTCCCGTTGATGTTTTCCAGCACCCTGCGTGTATCAAGGCCGCCCTCAGGGCTGAGTTCCACCTGCCGGTAGCTGACGCCCAGCTCCTGAAGCGAACCGGGCTCCCCCTTAAAGCCAATGGCCTCCGTTAAGGTATCATAGGGCTTCCCGGTGGCAGAAAGCAGCTCATCCCCCGGCAAAAGGAGGCCAAAGAGGCACAAGGCCAGGGTGTGGGTGCCGCCCGAAATCTGCGGGCGCAGGATGGCCGCCGGGGTACGGAAAATGTCCGCCGCCAGGGCCTCCAGGGTGTCCCTGCCCAGGTCGCCATAGCCGTAGCCGTTTGAGGGGGTGAAGTGCCGGGCCTCCACCCGGCGGGACTCAAAGGCGTCCAGCACCCGCCCGGTTGTGGCGGCTTCCACCGCCTCAAAGCGCCGGAACACCTCCCGGCAATCTTCTTCAGCCTGGCGGGCCAGTTGTTCAATGGTTGTCATTGCGCCTCCTTGATGATGGCCCTGGCCTTTTCCGCGAGGGAAATGATGTCTTCCCCGCCCTCAAACCACCGGATACCTTTTTCCCGCCGAAACCAGGTCATCTGGCGCTTGGCGTAGTTGCGGGTGCGGCGCTTTAAGGTGTCCACAGCTTCTTCATAACCTGCCTTCCCCTGAATATAAGGCACCAGTTCCTTGTACCCCAGGCCCTGCATGCTCTGCGCCCCCGGGGAGACGCCTGAGGCCAGCAGCGTTCTGACTTCCTCCACCAGGCCTGCCTTCAGCATCCTGTCCACCCGGGAATCGATGCGCTGGTAGAGGACTTCCCGCTCCCACCTGATACCAAAGAGGGCAAAACGCCAGGGGCCCTCCTCCTCCCCGGGAATCTCCTGGGCTGAAAATGGCAGGCCGGTCTGCTCATACACTTCCAGCGCCCGGATCACCCGGCGCAGGTCATTGGGATGCAGGCGATGCGCAGAAACCGGGTCCACTTCAAGGAGCTTTGCATGAACGGCCGCAGCGCCCCGGTCCTCTGCCAGGCGCTGCCAGCGGGCCCGGATGGCCTTATCCCCCGGCGTATGGCCAAAGGTGAGGGGCTGGCGCAGGGCGCGCAGGTATAAGCCCGTCCCCCCAACCAGCAGGGGCAGCCTGCCCTGGGCCAGAATGCCACTGATGGCGGCCCGGGCTATTTGGGCATAGGCGGCCACACTGAAGGGCTCCTTGGGTGAAACCACGTCCAGCATCCTGTGGGGCACCCGCGCCTGGTCCTGTAAACTGGGCTTGGCCGTGCCAATGTCCAAGCCCCGGTACACCTGCATGGCGTCCATGCAGACAATGGCACCTCCAAGGCTCTGCGCCACTTCCATCGCCAAATTTGATTTTCCGGAAGCGGTCGGCCCCACAAATGCGGCAACTATCGGCTTTTTTTCAGGATTATTCCCCATTATTTTTGAATCCGGCCAAAGCGGCGCTCCAGCTCTCCCCGGCTTAGGGCCAGCACAATGGGCCGGCCATGGGGGCAGGTGGGGGTGATGCCGCTGGACACCATTTCATCCGCCAGAGCCTGCAGCGTCCCCTCAGGCAGGCGCTCTCCGCCCTTGACGGCATGCTTGCAGGCGGAGAGGATCACCTTCTCCAGCCGCTCACGGCCCTTCAGGGTCCCCTGCCCCTGCAATTCGTCCAGCGCCGAGAGGAAACTGGCTTCAGCCAAAGGCTCCCCTAGGGCCAGGGGGACGCCGCTTAAGCGCACGGTCCGGTCGCCGAAGTCCTCCGCCAGAAATCCCGCCTGGGCCAGGTCGTTGCCAAAGGCCAGGAAGGACTGGTAGGCCGGGTAATCCAATTGCATCACCCGGGGTGTCAGGAGCGTCTGCACATCCTGCTTTTCCCCCGCGCGGGCCATCATACGGTCAAACAGAAGCCGCTCATGCAGCGCGTGCTGGTCGATCAGAAGCAGGCTCTCCCCGTGGAGGGCCAGGATGTAGGTATGAAACGCCACACCAATGACATTCAGCGGTGTGCGTTTGAGTTCTTCATGCGCCACCTGCTCAGGCTCCGTTGGTTTTTGGGCTTCGGGTACCGGAGCGGCCAGCGGCTTTTCAGCCACGCTGTCCCGGGCCGCCATCGCCCGGGGCGGCTTGGGCATCACGGCCTCAGGCTCCCTCCTTTGGATGCTGGCCGGCGGGGGCGCCTTGGGGCTTAATGTGAGGGGCGGCGGATTAAACAGCGGGGCTTCCTGCAGGGCATCCGCCACCGCGTTCATAAGGGCTGCGGTGACAGCGCCCTCATCGGCAAAGCGCACTTCCCATTTGTTGGGATGCACATTCACATCCACCCGGTTATAAGGTATTTTCAGGTGCAGGGCGCACAGGGGGTAGCGCCCGATCATCACCCGGTGGCGGCAGGCCTCCTCCAGCGCCTGGCTTAGCACCTTTGAGCGCACGGCCCGGCCGTTCAGGAAAAAATGCTGCTGTGCCCGGCTGCCCCGTGCCTGCTCCCCCACGCCCACGAAACCCTGGATGATGGCGCCCTGCTCAGCGCCGTCCACTTCCTTAAGCCCTTTGAGCACCTCCACCCCAAACACAGACAGAACAGCGCCGGACAGGCTCCCGTCCCCGGGGCTGAAATACACCTGCCTATTGTCGGCCATCAGCCTGAATGCAACGTCCGGGCGGGCCAGGATCATCGTCTGCACAATTTCGGCCACCAGGGCGGTCTCCCTTTGGGGGCGTTTCAAAAAATCCTTGCGCACGGGCGCATTGAAAAACAGGTCCTTCACCTGCACCTGGGTTCCCTCGGCACAGGCGGCCTCCCGGATGGCGCCCATCTCACCGCCGCTGTTTTCAGCCTGCATCCCCAGATCGCTGCCCTTACGGCGGCTCAGGATGCTCATCCGGCTCACCCGGGAAATGGAGGCGATCGCCTCCCCCCTGAAGCCCAGGGTGGCCACGCCCATCAGTTCCTCCGCCCGCCCAATCTTGCTGGTGGCGTGCGGCGCGAAGGCCAGGCGCAAATCCCCCGGCTCAATGCCTGAACCGTTGTCGGTGACCCGGATCATATCCAGGCCGCCGCCGGTGATGCTGATGGAAACCGACGTGGCTCCGGCATCCAGGCTGTTTTCCACCAGCTCCTTGACGCAGGCCGCCGGCCGCTCCACCACTTCCCCCGCAGCGATGAGGCTTACCACCTCCGGGGGCAGGACATGAATGCTTGTAATGGTGATCTCTCCTTACAAATTCCGCGCTTTTTCTTTATACAGGTACAAGGCGTTGAGCGCGTCCATGGGGCTCATCTGGAGCACATCCAGCGCCGCCAGCTCCTCCACCAGCTCCGCCCGGCCGTACTCCGCCAGGGCCATCTGCTCGTTTTTCCTTTTGCCCCGGCCCTCCAGGATGTTCTGCCCGATGGTGTCCTGGGTGATCTCGCTGGCCTCAAGGCGCGCCAGGATCTGCCGGGCCCGGGCCACCACGCCCTTGGGAACACCCGCCATCCGGGCCACATACACGCCAAAGGATTTGTCCGCTCCGCCCCTCTTGATCTGGTGCAGGAACAGCACCTCGTCCCCCATCTCTTTGGTGAGCACGCTCAGGTTCACCACACCGCCCAGCGTGCCTTCCATGCGGCTCAGCTCATGGAAGTGGGTGGCAAAAAGCGTCAGGGCACCGGACTTTTTTAGGTCGGCCAGGTACTCAACCGCCGCCCAGGCGATGGACAGCCCGTCCAGGGTGCTGGTACCCCGGCCGATCTCGTCCAGGATCACCAGGGAGCGGGGCGTGGCATTGCGCAGGATGTCCGCCAGCTCCGTCATCTCCACCATGAAGGTGGACTGGCCTCCCGCCAGGTCATCCTGGGCGCCAACGCGGGTAAAGACATTGTCCAGAAGCGGAATATCGGCATGGTCCGCCGGCACAAAACTGCCCATGTGGGCCATCAGGGCGATGAGGGCTGTCTGGCGCATATAGGTGGACTTGCCCGCCATGTTGGGGCCGGTGATGATGAGCACCCGTTCCTCCCCGTTCATGGCGGTGTCGTTGGGGACAAAGCTGCCCTCCGGCAGCGCGCGCTCTACCACCGGGTGGCGGCCGCCTGTGATCTTCAAACGGCCCTCGGTGTTGATCAGCGGCCTCACATAGCGGTTTTCAAGCGCTGTCCTGGCCAGGGACTGGAGGGCGTCCAGCGTTTTGAAGCCCTGGGCCAGGTTTTGCATCCGTACCAGGTTTTCTGTGAGGGTTTCAAGAACCGCCTGATACAGGGCATTTTCCAGCCTGATGATCTCATCGGCGGCACCCAGCGCCTTTTTCTCCAGGTCGTTGAGTTCCTGGGTGGTGTAGCGCTCCGCATTGGCCAGCGTTTGCCTGCGGGCATAACGCGGGGGCACCAGGGAATAGTTGGACTTGGTGACCTCAATATAGTAGCCAAACACCCGGTTGTACTGCACCTTCAGGTTTTTGATACCCGTGGCGGCGCGCTCCATGGCCTCCAGGTCGCTGATCCACTGCCGGCTGTCCCGGGCGGCAGCGCGGGCCCCGTCCAGTTCCGCGCTGTAAGCACTCCGGATCACCCCGCCATCGCTCAATGACACCGGCGCATTTGGGTCAATGGCACGGGTCAGCAAACCTGCCACCTCCGGCAGGGGTGCCAAAAGGTCGTATACCTCCCGCATCCCCGCCTGGGGAAGCCCCTTGAGCAACTCCCGCGCCCGGGGGGCCGTTTCCAGGCTGCGCAGCAGCGCCAGGCAATCCCGGGGGCCCAGGTTCATATAACTGAGCTTGCCCAAGAGCCGTTCCATATCATACACCCGGGCCAGGAGCGCGCCTGTTTCCTCCAGGAGCGCCAGGTCGTCCCTCAAGGCCTGCACACAGTCAAGCCGCGCCTCAATCCGCTCCCGGTCGGCCAGCGGCCCTTCCACCCAGCCCTTGAGCGTCCGCCCGCCCATGGCCGTGCGGGTTTTATCCATCACGCCCAGCAGGTGCGTATGTCCCCCGCCCCTTAGGGCACTGCTGATCTCCAGGCTCCTGAGCGACGCCTGGGACAGGGGCATGGTATCGGCCTTTTTCAGCACTTTCACCCGGGAAATATGCTTCAGCGCCACCCTCTGGGTGTCCCCCAGGTAGCGGATGAGCGCCCCGGCGGGAGCGATGGACAGGGTGTCCGCCTGATCCAGCCCCAGGGCCTGGGTGCTTGAGGCCTCAAAGTGCTCAAGCAAAGCTTCCCGGGCCCTTTGGGGGCGGAAAATCTCCGGCCTTACCTGGCTCAGGTAGCCCTGGAAGAGCGCGCCAAGGCGCTGGGGATCGCTGGTAATCAGCTCCCGGGGGGCGTGGCGCGCGAGAAACCCGCCCAGGGCCCCTTCCCCTTCAGCAAAGGCACGCACAAAAAATTCCCCTGTGGTCACATCGCACAGTGCCGCTCCTGCCTTGTTCCCCGCAAAGTACACGCTGGCGATGAAACAGTTTTCTTTCTGGTCCAGGCTCCCTGTGTCCGGCAGGGTACCCGGGGTGACAATGCGGATGATCTCGCGGCGCACCAGTGTTTTCCCCTTGGCCGGCTCCTCCGTCTGCTCGGCGATGGCCACCTTATAACCCCGGGCGATGAGGCGGGCGATATAGCCGTCCGCCGCATGCCAGGGCACCCCGCACATGGGCGCCCTTTCCGGAAGGCCGCAGTCCCGCCCCGTAAGGGTCAGCTCCAGCTCCCGGCTGACGGTCTTCGCGTCATCAAAAAACAGTTCATAAAAATCCCCAAGCCTGAAAAACAGCAGGGCATCGGGGTTTTCTTCTTTCAGCGCCAGGTACTGGCGCATCATGGGGGTCAGTTCAGCCATCGCAAATACTCCTGGGTTATAGGGGGATTATACCATATTGCCCGGCAATCTGGCGGCGTGTTTGTTCCTGCCCGGGCCAAATGGAAGAAAAACAGGAGCCGACGGCAATCATCTGGCCGGCAGCTCCTGTTGGCTGGGGAACCGGGATGTGACACTACCTCGCGCCGCAGCCCTGGCAGCCGGCGCAGCCCTCAGGCCCGCAGCCGCCCTCCTCTTCCCCGCCTTGCAGGGCGACCTGAAGAACGCGGTTCACCTGGTCCATCAAGGCGCCAAAGCCGGCGCGCGCCGATTCCAGCGCTATGATTTCCGGGTGATTGGACAGCCGTTCCTCCACCTCTTCCAGGTCCCGGCGCAGGTTGTCTTTTTCCGGCTCGCCGCCTTCCTCCAAAGACAGTGCCTCCGCCTGCTCCTGCAGATCGTTGTATTCGCCATACAGGTCCACGATAGCCGGGCTCTCCAAGGCAGCCTGCTCCAACTCTGCCATCTGCTTGAATTGGGCGCTTTCCGCCAGCATCCCGCCCAGCTCCCGGGCCTTGTCCAAAATCTGTTCCATGCTCATTGCATTATCTCTCCTTTTAATGTGTTGCTGCCAAATCCCGCGACCTTCACGGGGACAATCTGTCCGATCAGTTCCGCGCCGCCCTCAAACGTGATCCCCATGCCGCGCCCCGTTTTGCCGGACAGGCGGCCTTTGCCCCGCTTGGCGGGGCCCTCCGCCAGCACCTGGGCACAGGAGCCCACCAGGCCCTGAAACACCGCCTGGGTGATGCCCTCCTGGGCCTTGATCAGCCGGGTGATACGCTCCCTGGCGACAGGCTGGCTGATACGCCCGGGAAGCTCTGCCGCCACAGTGCCCGTGCGGGGGCTGAAGACAAAGGTGAAAGCGCTGTCGAAGCGGCTGCGCGCCACCAGGTCCAGGGTCTCTTCAAAGTCCTCTTCCGTTTCTCCGGGGAAGGCCACGATCAGATCGGTGGTGATGCCGATATCCGGCATAGCCTCCCGCAAGGCCCAAAGGCGCTGGTCATACATGGCCCGTGTGTAGCGGCGGTTCATGGCTTTGAGCATCCGGTCGCTGCCCGACTGGGCGGGCAGGTGCAGATGGGGGCAAACGGCAGGATTTTCGGACATCTCCAGGATGAGTTCATCGGACAGATCCTTGGGATTGCTGGTCATGAACCGCAGGCGCTGGACGCCGGTTTCCTCGTGCAGGGCTTTCAGCAATGCCGGGAAGCGGGGGCCGGCCCCGTCCAGGCCGTAGGAGTTGACGTTTTGCCCCAGAAGCATGATCTCCTGGACGCCGTCCGCCACCAGGCCTTTGGCTTCCAGGACAATATCCTCCAGCCGCCTGGAGCGCTCCCGGCCCCGGACACTGGGCACCACGCAGTAGGAGCAGAAGTTGTCACAGCCATACATCACTGTAAGGTATGCCATAAAAGGGGATTGGCGCAGGACTGGCATCCCTTCATACAGGGTGCTGTCCTCCCCCTCCCTGAAGGCAGCCTCCCGGCGCCCCTCCAGGGCGTGGAGTATGCGCTCCGGAAGCCGGTAGATCTCCCCGGTGCCCAAAGCAAAGTCCACATGGCGCTGTTTTTCCCTGAGCTTCTCCGCCGCCCCCTGCTGCTGCACCATGCAGCCCAATACACCCACCAGCGCCCGGGGGCGCTGCTTTTTGATCTCCTTAGTGAAAATGATATTGCCCATGGCCCGGCGCTCGGCATTGTCGCGGATGCAGCAGGTGTTGAAGAGGATCAGGTCCGCCTGCTCCTGCTGGCTTTCCGGCGCCATGCCCATCTCCCCGAGGATGCCGGCGATGGATTCAGAATCATGGGCATTCATCTGGCAGCCATAGGTGGTGATATGGTAGGTTTTGGGCGCATCCGCCCGGGCCTGGATGCTGCGGGCCAGCGCGCGCTGGGCCTCCACGGCCTCATGGCTGATTTTGGTGGTCCTCTCACGCATGGTTTACGTCCGTCTCCTCCTCTGAAAAACCCTTGTAGCCGCTGCCCCCGCATACAGAGCAGGAGGTGAGCGTCTGGGCTTGAAGTGCCGGCATGGCTTTCTTGCGGGTGGCTTCCAGGATACCAAGCTGGGTGAAGCCGTGGGCCACGGTTTTCACCGGGTCGTCCTTCACCGCCTCCTCAAAGGCCGCCAGCACCCGTTCACGATGGCCCTCCGTCTTCATGTCAATGAAATCGATGAGCACAATGCCCCCCACGCCGCGCAGCCGGATGATCCGGGCAGCCTCCCGAGCGGCTTCCAGGTTGGTTTTCAGGATGATGTCCTGCCCCCTTACGCTGTTCCTTCCGGTGTTGACATCAATCACCGTGCCGGCCTCGCAGGGGTCGATCACCAGGGTGCCGCCCGAGGGCAAGTATACCCGCCGCTTGAGCGCCTGGCGGAGCTGGTGGGGAATATTGTAAAGGGCAAAAGGGTCGGGGCTTGATTCCACATGGATTCCAAGGCTCTGGGCCGCCCTCAGGTCATCGCTGAGGATTCTGGAAGGCGCCTCCCGCTCCTCCCTGAGGAGGCGGGCCAGCGGATCAGGGGCCGGCAGGAGCAGCGCTGGGGCGGGACCCGTCTGCGCCTTTTGCCTGATATCCTGCCAGGTGTTCTGGAGGACTTTAATGTCAGCAAGGATATCCTTCTCCTCGGCGTTTAAGGCCGCGGCCCTGAGCACCAGCCCCATGCCTTCCGGTTTCAGCCGGGCCGCGGTCCGGGTCAGGGCCGATTTTTCAACCCCTTCCAGGCGTGTGGAGGCATGGGCCACCTTGCTTTCCGGCAGAAGCACCGCCAGGCGTCCCGGCAGGGCGATATCCATCGTCAGGAATGCCGCCTTCTTTCCCTGGGGCGGCTTTTTCACCTGGACAATCAGGCTGTCCCCACCCCCGGGGCGCTGCCCCCCCGGCATTTCGCCAAATGGCAGAAAACCCGCGGTTCCCCCGGGAAGGGACACAAACATCGCCTCCAGGTTTTTAAGTACCCGGCCCGCTTTCCCCAGGAACAGGGCTTCCGGGCTGATAAAAGGCTGGGGTGACAGCGGGAAATAGGCCACCAGTTTTCCCCCGTCTGTCAGCGCCGCGGCAGGCTTTCCGCCCTGTGAGCGGATAAGCAGCTCCTTCACACCTGCTCCAGGGGGGCAAAGCGGCTGTCCAGCAGCGCCATGCGCCGGATACAAGGCAGCGGCGCCTTTATACCGGCTGTTTCCGCCAGGGAGGCAATCAGCTGATCCGGTTTGGCGGTCATATGCTGGTTCAGGGCCAGGGCGGCCCACAACTCGCCCTTCTTCTCAAGAAGGTTCAGGATGCCCGGGCGCAGGTCATCCGGCCTTTCGCCGGACTTGGTCCTGCGGATATAGGGGATGGACTCCCGGGCCAGGAAAGCGGGCAGGCCCTCCAGCAGTTTCTGCCAACAGCCCTCCTCCCCCTTTCGGGGGGAAAAGGCATATTGCGCCGCGAACAGCCTTGCCATAGCGGCGGGGACATCATCCGGCTGTCCAATGGCCTCAAGGGCAACAAGCCCCGGCGGCAGCGCCCTTCCCAGGCGCTCCAGGAAGTCATTGGGGGACACCGGCAAATGAAGCGGGATCTCCGCGATTTCACGCTCCCCGGTGATGCCCACCGCCAGGGGGGCCGCGAAGCTAAGGATGATATGGGGGTTAAAGCCCTGGGAGAAGCTGGCAGGCAGGCCGCTTCTCCTGATCGCCCGCTGCATCGCACGCTGCAGGTCCAGGTGGCCGATGAAGCGCAGATCGTGCTCTTTTTTAAACACCAGCAGCATTTTCATGTAGCACAGGCCCCCTCAAAACGGGTCAGGCCGCAGCCCAGGCAAAATTCCCGGCAGTCCGGCGTGGTCTGGGCCTTGAGCGCCCTTTCATTCTCCCGCCACAGGAAGGCTTTGGTGACGCCGATATCCAGCAGATCCCAGGGGAAAAGCTCGTCCTTCTCCCGCACCCGGGTGGCGTAAAAGGCCGGGTCCGCACCCGCGGCGCTAAAGGCCTCCATCCAGGCGCCCAGCTTAAAGTGCTCCGTCCACCCGTCCAGCATGCAGCCCCTGAGATAGGCCTGATACAGCACCTCCGCCATCCGCCGGTCTCCCCGGGCAAAGCAGGCTTCAATCCCGCTCACTTCCGGGTCATGCCAGTTGAAGGTAACATTTTTGATGCTGAGCGCTTCCCGCAGCAGTTTCTGCTTGCGCCTGATTTCCTCCAGCGTGTCCTGGGCAGCCCACTGGAAGGGGGTAAAGGGCTTGGGCACAAACACCGCACAGGACACGGTGATCCTAAGCCCCCTGGCCCGCTCCCCTTTGGGGATGGCGTAATACGCCCCCGCCACCTTGCGGGCCAGGGCGGCAATGCCCAGCAGGTCCTCATCGGTTTCCGTGGGCAGGCCCATCATGAAATACAGCTTGATCTGGCTGTAACCCTGGGAGAAGGCCTCCGTCACCGTGCGCAGAAGGTCTTCCTCGGTGACGCCCTTGTTGATCACGTCCCTAAGCCGCTGGGTGCCGGCCTCCGGCGCCAGGGTAAGCCCGCTTTTCTTCACCCGGGCCGTGTCACTGAGCGCTTCTTTCAGGCGGCCGTCGATCCGGAGGCTGGGCAGGGACAGGCTGACCCCGCTGTCCGCAAAACGCGCGTTCAGGCCCTGCACCAGCTCAGTGAGATGCGTGTAGTCCCCCGTGGAGAGGCTGGAGAGGCTCATCTCCTCATACCCGGTGGCGTCCACCAGCTTTTGGGCCAGTTCAAACAGTTTTTCCACGCTCCGCTCCCTGACCGGCCGGTAGAGCATTCCCGCCTGGCAAAACCGGCAGCCCCGGGTGCATCCCCGCATGATCTCCAGCACAATGCGGTCATGCACCGCCTCGGTAAAAGGAACGGGGATGTCCCCGGGATAAGCGGCCTCATCCAGGTCCAGCACGATCCTCTTCTCTATGGGGAGGGAAGCGGCCATATCTGTGGAGGCAAAAGATGACAGCGTACCGTCTTCACGATAAGCCGCCTCATAAAGCGCCGGCACATACGCGCCGGGGACCCCGGCCAGCATGCGCAGGATATCAGCGCGCTTGTGCCCCTCCCGGCGCCCCCGGGCAATTTCCCTGAGCGCTTCCAGGGTGGCCTCCTCGCCGTCTCCCATCAGGAAGACATCGATGAAGGCATGCAGGGGCTCCGGATTGCAGGCGCAGGGGCCTCCGGCGATGACGATGGGGTCTTCTTCCCCGCGCCCGGCACTCCTGACGGGTATCCCGCCCAGATCAAGCATGTGCAGGATGTTGGTGTAGCTCATCTCATACTGGAGGGTAAACCCTACCGCGTCAAAGCGGGACAGGGACACTTTGTTCTCCAGGGAATACAGGGGGATGCCCTCTTCCTTCAGGCCCTCCATCATGTCCGTCCAGGGCATCATGGCCCGCTCGCAGAGCAGGTCCTCCTGGCGGTTGACCAGGTCATAGATAATTTTCATCCCCAGGTGGCTCATGGCCACCTCATAGGTATCAGGAAAACAAAAGGCAAAGGTGGTGACGCCATCGCGCCACGCTTTCACCCGGGCATTCAGCTCGCCTCCTACATAGCGGGCGGGCTTCTGCACCCGTGCCAGCAGCGCGTCCAGGCGCTGTAAAACCATTTCGTCCAAAACAAAACCTCCCCGGCAGAATGAAGCCTATCATATCATACCGGGGGAGTAAAATCACTTTGTCAGTCCTCAGGCGCAAGGCCCAACGCCAGCATCCGGGCGTGGCGTTCGGTCTTATCATCCAGCACCAGCAGCTTGGTCCCGCTGGGAATGTTGGTCCACAGCCAAAAGGCGTTGACTCCCCCTTCCCCCGGGAAACGGTCCATTCTGATGCAGCCATGGGAGGCCTTCTGGCCCATCACCGCGTCCTCCGTGTCAAAATTCATCTGCCCGCTGGTGGGGTAACCCAGCTGGTGCAACAGGTTATAACCGTCCACCCGCACCGCGTATTTGTAGCGGAAGCCCCGATTCTCAATATAGGGGAGCCTTTGCCCCAGGGTGAAGGCCCCGGCCCGGGTCTCCTGCCTGGGCGCGCGGGCAGTCATCAGCCCTGTGCTGGTGTGGGTCTGTCCCACCAGCCTGCCTTCCCTGTAGACGGTCAGTGTCTGGGCCTTTTTGTCCAGCACCAGGCCCCAGCGCTGGTTGGGAAGAAGGGTCTCCAGCTTGCTCCTGAGGATATATCCCTCAACATAGCCGCCGTCCTGAAGGCGCCAGGCGCCCACCCTGGCGTAATCGCCCTCCAGCGCCAGCACATTCAGCCCCGCCGTCCCGCAGCTGACCAGCCCCAATACGGCAGCCTTCTCATCCGGCGCTGCCAGGATTTTATCCCGAACGATCTGCCTGCCCCTGATGACGGTTACGGGGGCAGTGATGGCCCGCCACACGGCTTCATCCTCCAGGGCATCAGGCAGGAAATGCCCTTCCGGGGTTGGCTTCAGCGGATATTCCGGGGGCGCCTGCCTGACCGCCCGGAGCGGGACCTCGTAGACGGGAGAATTTTTATCATTGGCAGTAAAGGTGAGGATATAATCCCCGGGCGCGATCTTGCCCTTTTTCATCGTACCGTCCCAGGAGAACACCCGGGAGTCCTCCGGGTTCCGCTGCCAGGTGACGGGCTGCGCCTCCTCCCCGGCCTTTCTGATGGTAACCTGTGGCTTCATGCCGGTGGTGTGGTGATAGTCCGCCTGCCAGGTGCCGCCATCAAGATACAGGGTATCGCCCCGGGGCAGGACATACTGGAGGTAGGCCGCAGGGTTCCCGCCCTGAACCCTGGCCTCGGCCGTCCATCGGCCGCCTGCGCTTTCAAGCATTGCATAAAGGGTAAAGGTGCCCTTGTGGATGGGCTCACGGTTAGTGAAAAGCCCGTCATAGCTGATCCGTGTTTCCCCGGCTTCAACTGGCAGATCCTCCGCAATCACCCAGTCCACCGCACGGCTGGTGATGCGAAGGCTTAGCCTTCCGGCAGCAGGGCTTATGACCACGATGCGGTTCTCCGCATAGGGCGTGATGGGCGCCGGCACCCGCAGGCGCAGGCTGTCCTCCCGGGCGCCGGCCGCTCCGGCCAGAAATACCAACAGGCACAACAGCGCCAGGGCCAATCGTTTCATTGGGCAAATACCTCCAGGCAACAATCATGACCGGCCATCCCGGTTATTCTTCGGAAAACCAGCTTCCGGCAATTGAAAGGCATTGTATCATAAAAAAGCAATGTCAGGCGATTCTCTCCGGAGCTTTGCGCGCCGCTTCTCCCATATGCCTGATCCTCAGGATGTGCTATTCTTGTAATACACACGATAAAAACACGCAAAGGAGGCTGCCATGCCCATCACATTTGAACAGGTGAAGGCCAACCCCGCCGTCAGGGCCTTTATTGAAAAGGCGGACGAGAGCCTGCTGGCCCTGGGCTATACGGAGCACAGCTTCCCCCATGTGGCCCGGGCAGCGGAAACCGCGCGGCGCATTTTGATTGAGACCGGCCACTCTGAGCGCGTGGCGGAACTGGGCGCCATCGCGGCCTTCCTGCATGACATCGGCAATGTGGTCAACCGCAAAGGGCACGAAAGTTCCGGCGCGCTGCTTGCCTTCTCACTGCTCAGAGACATGGGGGCGGAGCCGGATGACATTGCCATCGTCATCACCGCCATTGGCAACCATGACGAGAACACGGCTTTCCCGGTGAACGAGGTGGCAGCCGCCTTGATTATTGCTGACAAGACCGATGTGCGCCGCAGCCGGGTCCGCAACCGGGATACCATTGCCCAGGACATCCATGACCGGGTGAACTACGCGGTGGAAAAGTCAGAGCTCACGGTGAACCCCACCGAGGGAGAAATCCTTCTGCATCTGGTGATCGACACCAAAATCAGCGCGATCTCCGATTATTTTGAGATATTCCTCAGCCGCATGCTTCTCTGCCGCCGCGCGGCGGAGAAACTGGGCCTGGCTTTCGGGCTGGTAATCAACTCCCAGAGGCTGATGTGAGCGCGGGTATCCTGGTCCGGCCGGAACGGAAAGATGACAGGCGGGCCGCGGAGGAAGTGACCCGGGAGGCATTCTGGAACCTGCATTCCCCCGGCTGCAATGAGCACTATCTGCTGCATCTCCTGCGGGAGTCGGGTGCTTTTATCGGGGCGCTGGACTGGGTGGCGGAGAAGGACGGCCGGGTGGCGGGGAGCATCGTTTACTCCCGCTCAAAGATCCTGGGGGATGATGGCCGGATCCATGCCGCCATCACCTTTGGCCCGGTGGCAGTTTTGCCCGCCCTTCAGGGGAAGGGCATCGGCAGCCTGCTCATCCGAAGGACGCTGGAAGAAGCCCGGAAATTAGGACATCAGGCTGTCCTTATCTATGGCGATCCCGCATATTATGCCCGCTTTGGATTCCAGGGAGCCGAACGCTTTGATATCCGCTCCCATGACAACTGCTACGCTGACGCCCTTGAGGCGCTGGAACTGTCTCCCGGCGCGCTCAGTGGCCGGGCGGGCAGGTTTTCTGAGGACGCGATATTTGACATGGACGAAGCGGCAGCTGAAGCCTTTGACCGAAGTTTCCCGCCAAAGGTGAAACTGACCGGCCTGCCTTCCCAGGCGCGCTTTTTGGAAGTCGCCGGCAGGAGAAGGGCGAGGTAAACGTATTTCCTCCAGCACCCGCTGCTATTGCTGCTGTAAAAAACAAACATTCCTTATTGCCGGTTTCCTTATCCGCCAAAGCCTTCAGGGTTTGGCGAACAAGGAGGAGCAAGGGAGCAATGCAAAAAAGCGGGACCCTGCAAGGGACTCCCGCTTGTGAACAAAGCGGGCTTTGCTTCACTCCCGTCCCGCCCCGCCAAAGCCCGCAGGCTTTGGCGGAAAAGGAGGAGCAAGGGAGTGACGCGAAAAAGCGGGGGCCCTGCAAGGGACTCCCCACTTGTGAGCAAAGCGGACTTTGCTCCGACGTGGTGCCGAAGGCGGGACTTGAACCCGCACGGCCATAAGCCAAAGGATTTTAAGTCCTCTGCGTCTGCCATTCCGCCACTCCGGCACGAGGACAAGTATAGCCAATTTCCTGTTGGGGTGCAATGCTTTGTGATAAACTGGCATATGTTCATAAGGCTCCCTTGCAATTGACTGGTCCCGGGTGTATGATTAACTGGGAATTATGGGAATATAAGGGAGGTTATATCTATGGAAGCCAGCAGGACCCTCGTCTTTGTGATTGGTTTTCTCGTAGCAGCCGTGGCATTTGCGTACGCGGTCTTCCTCGCTGTGTGGGTGAGGCGTCAGAAAAACGAGAACCTGACCATCGCGCGCATCGCAAAGTTGATCCGGGACGGCGCCAACACCTTTCTGCGCAAAGAATACGCCCTTTTGGCGGCGTTTGCGGGGGTGCTGGCTGTTCTGATTTTCCTCTTCCTCCCGCGGCCCCTGTGGAGCGAACAGGGAAGCCTGGTGGATAACCTGACAATGGCGCTGTCCTTTGTGGCGGGCACCATCTTCTCGGCCATTGCCGGCAAAATCGGCATCATGGTGGCCACCCGGGCCAATGCCAGCTGTGCTGAAGCGGCCACTGAGGGCATCAAGCCCGCCTTCCTGATCGGCTTCCGGGGCGGCGCCGTGATGGGGCTTCTGGTGGTTGGCTCCTGCCTGCTGGGCGTGCT
>Ga0123335_1000409_pt1 | contig 72188 bp, 68 predicted proteins | sample BiotimSIPDNA_2_FD_89707 | JGI IMG/M metagenome (GOLD analysis project Ga0123335, IMG submission 89707) | Anaerobic biogas reactor microbial communites from Washington, USA - Biogas_R2 time_0 SIP DNA | ecosystem: Engineered > Bioreactor > Anaerobic > Unclassified | place: Washington, USA... | reverse complement strand
CTAAAATGGAAAGGTATGAGCGCATCTATTACAACCGGTATAGACATAGGCACCTATGAAGTGCGAGTAGTAGTCACGCAACAAGATTCAGATAATCACCTACCAACTATTCTTGGCACAGGCAGAGCCGAATCAAAAGGCCTTAGACATGGCTATATTATAAATATATCTGACGTTACAAAAAGCGTTAGTGTTGCCCTGGCTCAAGCCGAAAAATCTTCTGGTCACAAAATAAAAAAAGTTTTTGTTTCCATTGGTGGTATTGGTTTATCAGGAATTAATTCCCAAGGTTCCACTATAGTTAGTAGAGCTGACCAAGAAATCACGGAAGTAGATATTGAACAGGCTATTACTATCGCGGAAGAAGCTATACCAAAAGCTTTGATGCAAAACCGCAAAATTATTTATTCTATCCCTATTTCTTGGAAAATAGACGGTAAAGCTGTTTTGGGCAGAGTATTAGGTATGAAAGGTGTCAAGCTTGAAACCAAAGCGCTTTTTGTTAGTTGTATTGAATCACATTTAGATGATTTAGTTGAAGCGGTAGAAAAAGCCGGAGTTCAAGTTATAGATGTTGTCGCTTCCCCTATTGCCGCTAGTTTTGTCACTCTTTCTAAAAGTCAAAAAATTGCTGGGTGTGTTTTAGCAAATATTGGTGCCGAAACAGTTTCTATTGTGGTTTTTGAAGACAATATACCAATTTCTTTGGAAGTTTTTCCTATTGGTGGTTCAGACATAACTAATGACATTGCTCTTGGTTTGAAAATTTCCCTTGGAGAAGCCGAATCTATAAAAATCGGAGGTGTAACTGCTACCAATTATTCAAAGAAAAAACTGGAAGAAATAATTTCTGCTCGCTTAGGTGATATATTTGAACTTATAGAAGCCCATCTCAAAAAAATTGGTAAGTCGGGCATTTTGCCGGCTGGTATTATCATCACAGGAGGTTCATCTTCTATAGGACTCATTGAGGATTTAGCCAGAAACTATTTACGATTGCCGTCTAGAGTGGCTTCTTTAATTACAGGCGAAAGTCTGATATCCGAACGCGGTGGTGGACAATCCGCTAAATTTCAAATTAAAGATTCTTCCTGGTCGGTTGCTTATGGTCTTTGTATTATTGGAAATCTGCCGGATGAAGAAGAGGGGCTTGGTTTGAAAAAATACAGTCGAAATTTTTTTGTTAAAATTTGGCAAGTTTTAAAACAGTTTTTACCTTAGTTTTAAGACACAAATATACTTTTTGACAAGTTTTATAAATTTGATTTTTTTTGCTATTATACAGACGTATGCCACAAATAAAACCAGAAATAGAAGTGTTTGCTAGAATAAAAGTTGTTGGTGTTGGTGGTTCCGGTGGAAACACCATAAACCATATGATAAATTCCAAGGTCCGAGGAGTAGAGTTCATTACTGTTAACACAGACGCTCAAGACCTTATTAAATCTGAATCTAAGAAAAAAATTCATATAGGTAAAAATCTAACTCGGGGACTTGGCACTGGTATGAATCCGGAGCTTGGAAGACGCGCGGTAGAAGAAACCAAAGAAGAAGTTCAGGAAGCTCTAAAAGGAGCTGATATGGTTTTCGTAGCTTGCGGTATGGGTGGTGGCACAGGCACTGGGGCCGCTCCTGTGGTTGCTAAAACTGCTAAAGAACTTGAAGCTCTAACTGTAGCGGTAGTGACTAAACCATTTTCATTTGAAGGACAACAAAAGATGCGTATAGCTGAAGCTGGTCTTGAAGAACTAAGACAATCAGTTGACGCTCTTATTGTAATTCCTAACGACAGACTTTTGGCAACTATAGATAAAGACACTACAGCCAAAAATGCTTTTGCTATTTGTGATGATATTTTGAAATCAGCAGTGGAAGGTATTTCAGACCTTATCACTATGCCAGGAATCATTAACATAGACTTTGCTGATGTCAGAGCCATTATGGAAGGTGCGGGAGGCGCTCTTATGGGTATTGGGCGAGCTTCTGGTGAAAAAAGAGCTGAAGAAGCCGCTAAAATGGCTATTAATTCCCCTCTTTTGGAGGTTTCTATCAATGGAGCTAAAGGAGTATTGTTCTCTATTGCTGGTGGTGACGATCTTACTATGTTTGAAATTCATGATGCCGCTAAAGTTATCACCGAATCAGTTGATCCAAACGCTAAAATTATTTTTGGAACAGTCAGAGACGACAAACTCAAAAAAGGTGAAATTAAAATCACTGTCATCGCTTCTGGTTTTCCAGATAGTGTTATGAAAAAGAGTCTTTTTGGAGACAAAAACTTTTCTGAAAATATAGATACTGACGCAACCAAGGGTAAAATATTTAATTCTGTATTTAGTAGAAATGAAAAGGTTGAAAGAAAAGACGCACCACAAACAGAAGAAGAACCAACTGAAGAACCTGAAGAAAAAAAGCAAAATGTTATAGAAGAAGATGACGAGTGGGGCGCTGTGCCAGCTTTTCTCAGGCGCTCAAAATTAAAATAGTAAATAATAAAAAATCCTGATGTAAATCAGGATTTTTTGGTATAATTACCTTTATGTATGATTTAATTATTATAGGTGGCGGACCAGCTGGCGCGGCAGCGGGCGTTTATGCTGCCAGAAAACAAATAAAAACCGCCCTCATTACTGAAAATTTTAATGGTCAGAGTGTAGAATCTAATGAAATTCAAAATTGGATAGGCACAATAGCTATTTCTGGAATAGATTTAGCTAAAAAATTGAAAGAGCATGTTAAATTTTACGCAGGCGATTTTGTTGATATAAAAGAAGGTGAAAGAGTTGAAAACATAGAATGTGTGGAGAATGATCTTTTTTTGGTTTCTACCAACAAAGCTTTTTACAAGACTAAAACTGTGCTTATCGCGAGTGGTAGTCGTAGAAAAAAATTAGACATTCCTGGAGCTAAAGAATTTGAAGGTAAAGGGATTACTTATTGCGCTTCTTGTGATGGACCATTTTTTGCTAAAAAAGATGTAGCGGTTATCGGTGGCGGTAACGCTGGTTTTGAAGCTGCCGCTGAACTTTTAGCTTATTGCAAAAGTGTCACCCTTGTTTCTCGTAGTGAATTTCGCGCCGACCCAATTACCATAGAAAAAGTTTTGGAAAATCCAAAAATGACAGCTCTTACCTACGTTAAACCTCTAGAAATACAGGGTAATGATTGGGTTAAAGGTTTATTTTATAAAAAGACATATCCATTTGTAAGTGATGTAAAAATAGAAGTGCAAGGTATTTTCGTAGAAATAGGACACAACCCATCCACTGATTTTGCAGAAAATATAGGATTGGATATGGACGAACACAAACAAATAAAAATTGACCCTAGAACTCAAAGAACCAATGTAAAAGGTGTCTGGGCGGCTGGAGATTGCACAGATGGTCTTTACCGTCAAAATAACATCGCGGTCGGTGACGCTATTAAAGCCTTGGAAGATATTTATCTAGAATTACAAAAAATGAAGTAAAATGTTTTTGTAATTTTTAATTATTACATATAAATCCTAAATAGCCTCAACCTTCACCTGATTAATAATCATAGAATTTTCATTGTTTAGAGGACTCCACATTTCTAAAGCAACTGTGCCAACAAGTGGCATTGGGAAAATAGCTTTATGTGTTACCTTAACTTCACCATTTGAAAAACAAGAAACGGTATCACCCACAACTTCAATACCCAGACTGTCAGTTGACGTCCATTTATATTTTCTTGTTTTTAAATAATTCGGTGAACTACCTAACTCTATTTGTTTACCATTTTGAAATTGATAAAGTATCACATTCTTACCATCGTCAAAAAACGAACAAGAGAAAAAATTTTCGGGAGTATATCTGGCTAACAAATTTATAGAATCCCCTTCAGCCCAATCGGTATAAATTGTATACCTATAATTGAACCAAAAATGTCCACCGTTTAATTTGAAAAAGGCATAATTGCTGTCTGTTGCGGTGTTCACACGCATTTTATTAAAAGTGTTTTCAATAATTCCATTTTCTGTTTTCCAATCATTTGGTTTATTATAAAAATCAGAAATGTAAGGAAGGTTTATGGGTTCAAAGTAGTCTGTCAATAAATAGTCGGCATCGTAACTATCATTAGCCCACTTAGGGAATGATATATTTTCGTCACCAAATCTTATATCATCTAAAAAAATTACGGATGGTTCATTGCTTATGATAGAAATCCCACCTATTTTTATATTGTTAGCATTAAGATTAGCTAAAGGTATAATTAAATCGTACCAAACGTTAGGTTTTAAAATCTTTTCGTCAGTGTACCAAGGTAATGGTTGATTCCCAATAGTTTTACCATCCACATCTGTAATTTCAATTAAGAGATCGTTTTTTGTCTTATCATTATCTACAAAAACCGAGAGTTTTATTGATTTGTATGGCGAAGTATTAAAATGAGGAGCGTGTATCATAAATCCCGAATTGGGTTTGTTAAATTCTACTCTTATAGAATTGTCACGTTCCAAAGAAACATACGATGAAAAATCTAAGTGAGTATCCCAAGACCAGTTTTCCCAACCACGGGTTAAAGTATCTGAATATATAGTAGGTAGTTCTACAAAGATATTTTCTCTAACCACCTCATCGGAAGCGCCCAGCACTAATTCAACAGGAGCATTTGTGATAGGACGATAAATGTTTGTATTTAAAATGATAACTATCCCAATAACTATGGACAATCCTACAAATGATATTATAGAAATATAACGTTTCCAGAATTTGTCTTTTCGCTTGTCTAACATCGGCATAGGATGCTACTATAAACTAAATTATTAAAAAAGTCCAATGCGGATTATAAATAAAAAAATAATATATTTTGTCGTTTTGTTGTTCATTTTAGTCGGTTTAGGAGGGGTTTGGGAACGCACAAAAGAAGAGCCAACAAGAGAAAAACAAGAAGAAGACATCTTGTATAAGAGTGTTATGACAACAGTTTTTTGGGTGGGAGAAAATTCAGACGAAAGCAACGGATTTATTCCAAATCATAAAAGTTATTGGGACTCTCTCTGGCTGGAACATTATGGTGGCATAGATGATCCAAACGATAGATGTGGTTATAATCCTTGCGCATTCATTCCCAAAGAAAATCCTTTCTATTTTGCCCTACCTTACGGTGATAGAAATGAAGATGGGACTCAGAAAGATTCTGTAAAACTCATTCCTTGGTACAAAAACATCTCAAATAAAGAATCTCAAATAAAAAATGTTTGGATAGAAATAAAATACAAAAACAAAATATGTTACGCACAATGGGAAGATGTGGGACCTTTTGAGGATGATGATTTTGATTACGTTTTTGGAAAATCTGAACCAAAAAATATTTTTGGAGTTTCTGCTGGTCTTGATATATCGCCTGCCACCTGGGATTGTCTTGGTATGACCGACAATGCGGTAACAAAATGGAGATTTGTTGAAGAAAAAGATGTCCCTGAAGGACCGTGGAAACTTATCATAACGAAAAGCAGTGTCAGTTTTTAAGCTAGTTTTTCAAAACTTGAAAAATAGTATTTTTGACTGTCGCCTCTCTTTATAACTTTACCCCAGATTTCTTCACTACCTTCAATAGCTTTGATTATACTTTTAATAACAACGTAACAAATAACCTGACGATAATAAAGCCTCTGAATAGGAACAAATAAAAGTTGACTCCAGTCCTTATTTTGTCTCACAAAAGCTAAAGAAGAATAAATTACATCAACGCCGGTAAATATAATATAAGTTATAATCACCTGTTTCCACGAACCAGTGATTATGGCAAAAAGAAAAACCGCGTCAATTATAGGATAAAAAAGAGGCATAATTATATTAAATAACAACGTATTTGGCATAATAACCAAACTAAATGAAGAGATTGGTTTTTTAACAATATAACTCTTATATTTCCATGCACATTGAAAAGTGCCATAAATCCACCTAAAACGTTGCTTTAAGAAATCTTTTAAAGTGTGTGGAGTTTCGGTATAGGCTATTGCTTTCGGTTCATATACAATTTTGTATCCGTTGGTTATCACAGCTAAAGTAAGATCCTGATCTTCAACCAAAGTTTCGTTACTGTAACCTCCACACTTTATGACTACTGGTTTTCGCCACGCCCCAACTGGGCCAGGCACCACGCTTATCGCATTTACTGAAGCAAAAGCTTTTTTCTCTATATTTTGACCAATTTCATATTCTATACTCTGAAAAATGTTCAAAATATTGTGTGATTTGGTGGTTTCTACTTTGCCAGCCACAGCTCCAACCGATTTATCGTTAAAATGTTTCATCAGATTACTTATGGTGTCTGGCGCAAATATTGTATCGGCATCCATAGCAATGAAAACATTGTATCTGCACGCTTTAATGCCAACGTTCAAAGCGTTGAACTTGCCACTGTTCATTATGTTTATTATTTTTATTTCCTTGGGGTATAAAACCTGCATCTTTTCAGCCACTTTTAGGGTGCCGTCAATTGAGCCATCATTTATAACTATGATTTCTTTAAGGGGATAATCATTTTTTAAAACACTTCTGATAGATGATTCTATGTTTTCTTCCTCATTATAGGCAGGAATTAAAATACTTACTCCACCTTTATATTGTGGAATTTTCTTGTTTTTTCTTTCTTTTATATTTTTTGTAATAGAAAAAATAAAAAGCCCAACAACAATAATTATTCTAAAAATAATAAAAACTATCGCAAATTTAAACACGTATTTGAAAACTGAAACAACCCAAGAAATTAAAGAGAGGTTAAAGCGTTGTAAAGCATCATTTGCATTAAAAGTATCCATTGTCTGTATTGCGGATATACTAAAAACTTTTGAATTGCTTGAAGTTGCAAATATAGCCTCACTTGTTTTTTTACCCACAGTTCCATATTCAGATTTATTTATGTCACCTATTGAGACAACTTTATTTTCAATTTGCCAATTCTTTAAAGCTTCCATAGTTACCGTATCAAACTTACCACCCACTGATTCATAATCAAGAAAACCTTCGGAATATAAAAACCACTGAAGCAAAGAGACTTCATTATTGGTGTTTGCATCAACAGAGCCTAAAGAAAGCTGATTCTCTATGTTTATAAAAGATGGAGGCACAAAAAGATCTCTCAGGGACACAAATTCATAACCACTATCTTTTAAAATAACAATTATTTTTTCAAGAGCTTCCGCCATATATTTTGTATCAGCACTACCTCCCCCGTCATGAAGTAAAGCTATGTGTCCATTTGGGACCTCTTTTAGCATATTTTGTAAAAGTTCCTCTGAAGATTTGACCGTCCAGTCTTTAGCATCTACGTCTGCCCCCACGGGTATATATCCATTTTGCAAAGCAAAATGGAGAGGTTTTTCTACTGGAGTGTCTGGATTTATAATAGGATCGGTGCCAATGTCTAGAAGATAAGGTGGCCGATAAAATAAGGGTGTCTTTTTTGTTGCTATTTCTATTATTTTACCACTAGTCCTAAGTTCATTTTCAAGTTTTTCGTTGGAATTATGCACGAGTGGTGAATGGGTAAAAGTGTGGCTACCAATTTCAAAGCCAGCGTCGGAAACTTCTCTAGCAATATTTGGATATTTAAAAACATTTTCACCAACAAAAAAGAAAGTAGCTGGCACATTATGTTTTTTAAGTATAGAAACAATAATTGGAGTATAAATCGGATCGGGACCGTCATCAAAAGTTAATGATATCTTTTTATTGTTTAAGGGAGTGTAATAATATCTATATGATTTAGTAATATCTAAACCGTCTATATTGTTACTTTTTTTAGAGGCAAAAAGAATACTAATGGCAAGACTCACGGTAAGGCTAAAAGCTAGCACAGCAGATATGACAAAAAAACCTCGTATATACTTTTTTCTTTTATCTTTTGAATCGTAAAAAATCATGTAGAAAACCAACAAAAGGCTCAAAATAGACACCAGACCAGGGGAAAACAGTTGTAAAAGCAAAATTAAAAACCTAACGTTAATTTAGGCTTTTACTGATTCGTATACTAATGATAATTAGTTAAATGTCAACTAATTTATTATTCTAAAGGGGTGCCAAACATTTGCACCACAAAGACAGCTTCCCTACCTTTATATATGCCGGTGGAAGTAGCGATACCAATTTCGGTGTATTTTGGATTCATAATATTAAGAAAATGACCTCTAGAATTCATCCAAGCTGTCTGCACGTCTTCACTGTTTTGAAAATTAACCGCTAAATTTTCTCCAGCATAAGCATAACTATATCCCGCTTCTTTGAACCAGTGCCAAGGAGTAAGACCTTCAGGTGTGTTGTGCGCAAAATAACCTCTAGTAGCCATATCATCAGCTTTGAGTTGAGCCGCTTTTTCCAGTAAAGGATTAACTTTGAGTTCAGCAATATTTGCCGACGCCCTATTTTGATTGGTCAAATTAACTAAGACACTAGCATAAATAGCGGATAAAGAATCTAAAATATTGACTCTAAGTGTTGGAATGGCGCCAATCAGAACTATCAAAACCACCAAAATAGAAACGTATATTTTTAATTTCATAATTTCTTTTTTATTTTTATTACTTTTTTTAGCCATTATGTATAATTATCACATTTTTCAAGAAAAAACACCACCAAATGTTAACAAAAAAACTCCCATTAAATGAGAGTTTTTTTGTTATCAAATTTCTAACTTATGGAAGTGGTGGAACTGGAGTGCTAGTAATCAATTCAGGGCATTTTAAGATGTTTATCCATCTCTGAGTAGTCTTGTAAACATAACCAGTTGGACCATTGGTAGGAAGTCCTGCAATTGACCAAGGAGTAAGAACTGCTGCTTCTTGGTGTGTTTGGAATTTATTAACCATATCTTGAGTTATAGGACCATAAAAGCCGGTAACTGGATTATTTACTTCAAAGAATTGGTTAAGGAAAATCTGAAGTTTTTTAACCTCTTCAGGATCATTTTTGGCTCCAGCTTTGATGTAAGTTTTTAAGTATGGTTCACACATTAAACTTCCATCAGTTGAAGCGCCCAAAACCTCTCCGATACTACCAGAACTATTACCCGAAACACTTCCTCCCCAAAAACTTCTTACCCCATGTCGTCTACCACTACCCGATGACTGATTACTTGTTGGTTGGTCATTGTTGTTTGAAGAACCATTTTCTTCATTTCCGTTTCCATTTTCATTTTCATTTGAAGTATCACCTTCTTCTTGACCGTCACCATTTGGAGGAGTTATGTCTGAAGAACCATCTCCTTCTTCTTGATCTTCTTGATCATCTCCATTTGGTGGAGTGGTTGACTCACCAGAATAGTCAGGTTTATCGCAATACTGGTTGACCACTACATTTGTATCAGCAGAACCTTCAAGATCTTTACCATTAGTTTTAGCTGTAAATGAAGCGGTGTTATCAACGCCACAAAGCGAAGGTAAGATGTTATAAGCCTCTACTGCATCTACATCATAACCGTCATCTGCTTTTCCAAAGAGATTAACGTTAGAAATATCAGTAAGTTTTATAGCGGTGGTGTATCTGAGATTTGAACCAAAATCAATTGCGCCGTCTTTGTTCAAATCACCCAAAGACACCCATTCACCCTTGTCCGCATCCCAACCATCTACATGCACTCTTTCAATTGGATAATTAGGATTTCCAGCAAAGGTGGTCTCATAAACTTTTAAGTCGGCGCCATCACCATTAAATATGGTGCCGTCAAAAGTCAGAACAATACTTCCACCAAATCCAAGTGAAAAGAATGTGTTGTTCAATGAATTATCCGCGTTAGAATCCCACTCTTCACCCAAAGTTTGAGCGGCTCCGAGAGCGTATTCAGGATTAGACCTGTCTACGAGAACATTCAAGCCATCTTTTCTCTTACCTTGATTGTTTTCCAAAACGTCACTAGCCCACTTTAAGTTTGGGTTGTTGGTGAAAGCGTCAAGTGAAGCGACAAAGCTAATTGTGCCATTGCCAATACCTGTATTGCCAAGATTCCAAACAACACTATTCTCGTTTAAGGTTCCGCCATTATCAGCACTTACAAAGGTAAGCCCTTCCGGAATTACATCTGTTATTACAAAATCTGTTACTGGACCATCCAACACTTCCCAATCAATCTTGAAAGTTATTTCACCATTTTCAGTGTTATATTCACCAGATTTTTCTAAACTAACACGACCATCAACAACAGGAGGAGGCACTTCTCCGTTATCGCAAGTAACTATCCAAGAGAGATTATACAAAAGACCCCCTGGGTTTTGTTCTTGAGCAAGATTTGATCCAGCCCAATTACGAACTTCTATCTTTAAATTATTTGAACCATCTTTAAGATAGCTAGACACATCCCAACTATCGGCAACCGAGTGATTGTCTTCTGTGCTATCTCCACCCACAAGCTCTTCATTTACCCAAATTGTGTAAGAGTTATCGGTGGCAATTTTTAGATTCCCTGTCAAAGTGCCATTTTTAGCATCTATTTCAAAATCACGAGAAAAAGTTACCCATTTATCTGTTTGCCAATCTGCATCATAAGGATCTTCTGACCAGACCCATTTAGCGTCAGCGTCCTCAACATCAGCATCCCAAACAGTCTCTCCTAAAGTCTGAATTTCTGAAATTTTAGTGACAAGTTTAGCGTTGAAATTACTCTCAACTGCTGGATCATCACCAACTCTTACAGAAGCAACCATTGTTTCTTCATCACTAACAATGTTTCCAGATGAAGGGGTGCATATATTAGCAGTATCACGATTTACTACAGAGAAAGTTTCGTTTGCCTCGTCTACAACCACGCTACCCAAACCAGACACACCTTCCCAACCGCTCTGCATTATTTCGTCAACGTTGTAAGTGCCGAGAGGAACATCTGTGAAAGTTACGCAACCACTTTCGTCTGTTAATCCCGCATATCCAGAATAAACCTCAACATTAATTGATCCAGAATTATCACCATATATGTCGTCTAAAATTCTGATGAAAATTGACCGGCTTCGTTGGTGCTCGTTGCGTGAGCATAGACGTGTAATGGATTAAATATAGAACCCCAATCAGTATAAGATTCATTAACCTGAATACCGAGCCAACCCACACGTGATGGACTAAAATTATTTACTTTAACCCAAGGCAAAAATTGATGTTGATCACTTAGACTGCTATCAGCTTTGACAGCTAAATAAATAGGATCCGTAGGTAATCTCAAAGAATAAGCAGCATCTGAAGTTGAAGCAGTAGGATTGTTCGGTCTATAAATATAACTACCTTTAGCTAAGAGCACATAAGGACCAACTTCTAAAGAGTTTGTAGTGCTGTAATTTTTACCATCAGGTAAAACATTTACTGTTTCAATTTTGTCTCCCAAAAGCATCATTGTCCAATTTGAGAGAGGATTTTGTTGTTCATCAGTCTTGCAAATCTTAACGGTAGCTGAATCTGGTTGAACTTCTTTTTTAACATTGAACGCCACACAATAATAATCTTTCCTTGCTTTCATATTTTCTACCCGATCATAGTTGTCGTAATTGAAAATATCTGTATGACAATACATTTCTGCTGATTCATCTTGCCAACCATCGCTTGGATTTGTATCACCCGTAAATGGAATATAATCTGGGTTTGCTTGTTCTCTCACCCAAACCTTACTGGTGCCTGTTGTCACAACTTTTGCACTTCCAGTTTTAAATGTAACCCAATTACCGCCTGCTTCAGCAATATTATCTCCAGGATTTTTTGTCCCATCTGGAGCCCATTCAAAAGTCCAAGAAGGTTCAATACGACAATTTGGATGCTTGTCTACAAAATCCTGAGCTGTGTTTTTATCAATCTTTGATTGTGAATTTCCATCACCCCAGTTTGGAAGATCGGTTTCAGATTCACAAATTATTTTTGTAGCATAGATTGTGGCAAGTTTTGAAGCATTGTTTTCACACCACCTATTACCATCTTTTGTTGGTTTGCCCTTTTTATCTAATGGTCCACTGTAAATAAAATCTCCGTGTGCTTCATGAGCATCCCAAGCATTTTTGCTTATATTTATCGCTTCCCAAGGTTTCCTTTCGGAACCAGTAGCGTGACAAATATTTATTTTTTTATCATTATCAGGTTGAACTGCCAAAGCTACAGCTGGCACAAAAACTGCTCCCTGAAAAACGAGCATAGACAGAGACAAGAAAATAGATGTGAACTTCAAAAATCTTGTCTTGGAAGTTATGATTTTCATATACGATATAAGATTATTAATAAATTGATTAATAAAACTAAAAACCAAAATTATACACTAATAACTTATATTATATACTTTTTAAAATACATTGTCAACAACACAATTTATAGACAATGACCACAAAAAACGTCCAAAAATAGACTTAAATTGGGTGTTTTCTTTCGGGGTTGCCGAGCGGAGCGAGGCGATTCATTCAGCGATTTTGGAAATAGGTGCGCGATAGAGGACTTGAACCTCTGACCCTCTCAACGTCAATGAGATGCTCTACCAACTGAGCTAACCGCGCAATTTTACTATTAAGATAACATGTTACTGAAAAAAAATCACCTTTGTGCAGATAATTTTTCAGTATTTTATAAAATAGGTTAAAAAAGAAATCAGCAAAATTAAACTAGCTTTCAGAACTAATTTAAGTTTTTAAATTTGAGTAATAAATTATTCATAATTACCCTCGGCTTCAGGTTGATGTAAAATTTTCTCCACTTTAAGTTTTTTCTTACCACCAGGAATATCAACTTCAATCAAATCACCTATTTTGTAACCCAACAAAGCGCAACCAATTGGAGAAAAGATTGATATTTTTTTCTGAGTAATATCGGCATCTTCAGGAAAAACCAACCAATATTCCAATTGGTTTCCTGATTGAGTATCGGAAAAAATGACTAATGAATTCATAGTTATAACATCATTAGGAATTTCTTGAGACGCCACTATTGTCGCTCTACCTAATTCTGCCAACAAATTTTTGTCATGCTCATCGTAGCTTGATTTTTCGTTTATCAAACTCATCAGTTTTTCATAATCGTTTTTTGTAATATAAATAGTATTCATAACCACAAACAAAAACCTTATACGAGCAAAAACCGCTATTTGGTTTAGCTCTAGTAATTACTATTCTAATATAAAAAAATAATAAAGCAAAAATACAAAATAGCAATAAATAAAAAAGCGGCACCTCGTTTGGCACCGCTTAATGTGGCAAAAATGCACCACTATTCTATTATAGGATAAGCAGAAAGAGTTTTCTGCATTTCCTCAAGAATCCTAATAACCTCAGAGGAACCGTTGGTTGCTTCTGTAGTTGCCTTCAGTTTAGCCACACTGTCCAACGTCTGTTGGTATGTATGACCAAACTTTTTGGCGTTACGCTCTTCATACTCCAAACACTTTTTCAGTTTGTCTAGAGTGGCAATGAGATTATCTGACGCACAATCAGACAACGTCAAGCCAAGACCTTCAAGTGTAGACACCATCTCCCGCACAGTTATACCGCCGGGGAAAAATCCTTCCAAAGCTTCAATCATTGAATCTTTTGGTTTTGAGGCTTTGGAAGCTGAAAACCACTTATCCTCTATTTTTATGAGAACATTATATGCGTGAGGATAAGAATATTCGCTTCGGCGACTCAAAAACAACTCTCCGTCACCAACAAAATGAGACGGTGGTTCTGTTTTCATAACATCCTCCCTTACCATCAGTGTGGTTATATTGCAGTTTATAAAAGAACTGACAACCTGCATTACTATACATTCATTAAATTTTTTGTCGAGCATTTTTTGTGGTATTGCAAACATCATCTAATAAAACAAAAGAAATTAACCCGTTTGACTCGCAAGTTCAAATATGCTGTCATATTAAGCAGGAGGTGTAGGATGAAATACTTGTTTTTTGGTTTGCTAATTTCCGCGGTTTTTTTGTTTTTTGGAGCGTTGGCCTTGCTGGTATTCGCTTTCAAATTGATGCAAACTATGCCACCAGAGTTGTTAATTTTGCTTGTGGCATACATTATGATGAGAATATCAATTTTGCTCGTGTTCACTAGCATGGTTGTCGGGCTACTAATACCAATTAGGCAAGCCATCATTCAATGGGGAACCAAAAATGCCATTGAGGAAAAATAATCCCGCTTTCTAACGAGACCCGTAGGAGGCGGGTCTTTTGTTTACATTTACTAAAAACAAAAAAACAAAAAAAGCGGCACCTTGTTTGGTGCCGCTCGGTGCGACTGGTTGAAAACTTAAACTCCTTCCCCACCATCTACAAATTACGAGACTTTACTGGATAAACCGAAAGAGTTTTTTGCATCTCGTCTAGCAACTCAATGATTTCCGTAGGACCGCCTATGGCCGCTTCTTTCAATTTAACGAGATGAAACAGGATTAGTCGGTGCACATAACCGACTTTTTTAGCGTTACGTTCTTCATACTCCAGACACTTTTTTAATTTGTCCAAAGTGTCTGAAAGATCATCTGACGCGCAATCAGACAACGTTAAGCCCAGAGCGCAAAGCCCGCGTTCCAAAGAACAAATAGAACGACCGTAAGCTTCAACCAAGGCTTCAATCATTGAAACTTTTGGTTCGGAGCAATAGCTAGCCGCGAACCACTTGTCCCCCATTTTGATAATAAAGGGAACATGAAATGAATAAAAAGGCCAAGACGTAGTCCTGCTACCTAAAAACAGTTGGCCGTCACCAGCATATCGTGTTTTCATATTGCCTCCTTGTGCCACTGGCACCGCATTGGAATTGTGTAAAAGAACTAATACCTTGCACTATACATTCATTAAATTTTTTGTCGAGTTTGAATATTATAAAATAAAAAGCCCCGCCTGTAATAGCGCGGGGCTTAGAGAAAGCGGAGTTAGGTTCTTATTCTCCAACTAAACCCTTCTTCCTTGAGGGTGAGTTGGAATTACCCTTTTAGGGAGCCTACTTAGGCCCCACTCTGGCTTTCTCGGACTGGCTTTACATCTCCCAACCATCGTGGTTGGGAGAGTTGGGCGAGAATATCACTTCCACCAATTTACTATGAAAATTAAATTTCAGGATAAACTCAAACGATTTAACAAATTTCAGAAAACTGTACTGGGGTTGAATGAACCTAAAGTCATCCATGAAGGTACTGACCTAAAAGTCTGCGCCAAGTATATTTTGAAGGAAGGTTCGAACAAAGAAAAAAGGGAAATTATGGAGTATCTCAAGTTGAAAATAAAAATTTCCAAAGAATTTGTAAAAATTACAAACAGTTAACAATAATGAATAAATACTTATTATTGTGTCTAGACAGAGCATGCGCTCTACTGTTGTTTGAAACTCAATCAAGGAGGCCCAAAATGGCTAAACCGAGAAATCCAAAAAAGGATATAACCAGCATCCGGCTCTGCGGTGTTCGAGGCTGCTGTCCTGTTGTGGAGGTCCATCACGGATACAACAAAATCGTCATTACTGATGATGACGGTGGTAAAGTTACGCTTACCAAGGAGCAGTGGCGGGAAGCGCTTACTAAAGTCAATATTGATGACTAGAGTCATCACAGAATCAACACTCCAACCCCTGCGCCGTAACAGACGCAGGGGTTTCCTTTCATTTGTTAAAGGAGAAAACCATGACAGATCTACATAACGCTTTGTATTGGTTCCTGTCGCGAACAAACCAGATCACTTGGAGAGCAAAACAATTTTACGCTTCTTGTTTTCTGCAAGTTTTCCGCAGAAATGGATTGGTGGCGCTTGTTCACCAACTTCACCCGGAACCAGTATATGTTTCGGAACGCACCTGGGCTGATATTCCCAAGAAAGTTATCACGGGAACACCATCTGGAAAAATGGACGATCTTGTCCAAGAGCTTATCTCTCGCAAGGTATTCATCAGCAATCCCAACACCGATCTGCAAGAATTAAATAATGCGCGTAAACGCACTTTGCAGATGATTAATCGTCCGACCATCCTATATCTTATGATGGCTCAAGGTTGCAACTTTGCTTGCAACTATTGTCCCATTCCAGATCTCGCCAAACAATATGGTGAGCACCTGTTATCTTTTGAAGATGCTATCGCTGGTATTAAACTCTGGCGGAAGCACATAGAAGAACAGCCACAAGATAATAGTCCATACTTTCTAATCTTTTACGGGGGTGAGCCCTTGTTAAATCGGGAAGTGTTGGAAAAGTTACTGCCCCACATAGCCAAGGAAAAAAATGCTGGACATCTTCCTGCAAAGCTCGAACTTATGCTTTGTACCAATGGGTCTTTGGTGGACGCTGAACTTTCAAAGTTGCTAGCCCGTTACAAGGTTGTGGTAGCAATAGGTATAGATGGTCCGCAGAAACACAACGATCTCGTTCGTACAACCACCAGTGGCAGTTCTACTTTTACAAGGATCGAGCATTCGGTGAGACAACTTGTGAGCGATGGTGTTCGTGTCGTGGCCTCAGTGACTATCACTCCAGCAAATGTCAATGAAATTGATCAGTATCCACGCTTTTTGCAAAAACTAGGTTTCTCTCAATTTGGTTTTAACCTGATGAAGGGAAAAGTTTTGGTACAGCAGCTTGCCGGACAAAGCATGGAAAACTATTGTCGTGCTGCGGTTCGAGGTGTTTTGCAAGGGCTCGAAGACATTACTGCAGAGGGACAATGTTACGAGTATCAACTGGAAAAAAAATTGGTCGCTGTACGCAACGGTCTACCGTTTTCAGTTGATTGCACTTGTTACGGTAATCAGTTGGTTATTCAAGCAGATGGACAGGTAAGCAACTGTCCATTTCTCCGATTCGACCAAGGACAAGTTAGGGAACTTCCTGATTCATTCAGGATTAGACAGACCAAAGCAGTAGAGACGTGGAGGCGCCGCCTGCCAATTCTCAATGCTTCAGTTAAAGTTGATGGCCACAAAGATATATTCAGCGGTGGTGGATGTGCCCGAAGTTCTTTTGACCTCTATGGTGATATTGAAGCCGAAGACACCGCAAATACTATCTTCACAAAGGAGATAACACATGAACTCATCTGGACACTCCTGCCTGGAGAACAAGCCAATGCTATTCGCCAAGAAAAAACCACTCATTGGAGTTATCGGCGGGTCAGGAATCTGTCAGTTACCGGAACTTGTGATTTCCGAAAACGTCGAAACTAAAACTCCTTACGGCAAACCATCCGGAATCATCAGAGTGGGAGAACTGTGCGGCGAAAGAGTTGCTTTCTTGCCAAGACATGGCGAGGATCATACCATTCCACCTCACAAAGTACCATACAAAGCAAACCTCTCTGCTCTGAAATCAATCGGTGTGCGACACGTAATCGCCACCTGTGTTGTCGGAAGCTTGCGGAAAGAAATTAGACCTGGTGCGTTTGTTGTCCCGGATCAGTTCATAAACTTTACGTGGGGCCGAGATGACACCTACAGAGTTGATCGTCAACTCGTTCACTTACAGATGGCAGAATCATACTGCGAGCATGTACGAAACATTATCTCTCGCGAAATTAAAGCGATGAACGTTAACTACCGGATCAAAGGTACAGTAGTTGTTATACAAGGTCCGAGATTTTCTACCGTCGCTGAAAGCAAGATGTTTGCACTTTGGGGAGGAGACATAGTAAATATGACTCAATACCCAGAGTGCTTCTTCGCTCGCGAGCTCGGCATATGTTATGGGGTTGTCGCCACAGTAACCGATTACGATGTTGGTGTGCCAAGCTTGATTTCAATGCGGACTGAATCCGTGGATGCAGTTCTGAAGGTATTCCACCGCAACACAAAGGCAACCCTATCACTGATTCAAAGGCTCGCTAGTGCCTCCAAAGAAATAACTGACTGCGTATGCGCAACCAATCGAATTGCCGAGTATTACAAATTGGCAAACATTGATAGTTCTTAATGACCCTCGTGTTTTTGACACGAGGGTCATCTTTTTTCAAATTGACATTATATAAAAATTCTGTTAAATACAATAAGAGTCCTGGTGTTTCTAACATCAAGAAACGGTACTTTGACGTTTCCTGGATGAAGAATCTAGGATAAAATAGGAGAAATATAGATATGGAGATAAAAGCGGATAAAATTCACAAAGCCTACGGCACCATTACCATACTCGATGATGTGTCCTTCTCTTTAGAGAAAGGTCAGAAAGTTGGTTTGGTGGGGTACAATGGCACTGGCAAAACTACGCTCCTTAAAATCATTGCTGGTGTTATTGAACCGGATGGCGGAAAAATCAGTATCCGCAGAGGAGCGAAACTTGGTTACATGCCACAAGATACAAGCTTGGTCTCAGACGAGACCGTGAGCGACTATTTATGGTGCGTTTCCGGCATGAAAGAGTTGGAACAACGCATAGATGAGTCATTGGAAGCGTTGACTGATTACGAAAACAGAAACGGTTACGCATTCGATTATCGCATGGAGATGACCCTTGCAGGTTTCGGTTTGCAAAACATATCTAACAGAAATATCAATTCCCTTTCGTCTGGGCAAAAAAGCAAAGTGTTCATGGCTGGAGTCTTACTTTCCGATCCGGATATTTTGGTGCTTGACGAGCCGACTAATAATCTCGATCTTCCAGCTCTGATCTGGCTTGAGAATTTCTTGATGCGTTGCGAGACCACCTGTCTTATGGTTTCGCATGACCGCCTCTTCCTTGATCGGATAGTCAGAAAGATTTTTGAGATAGACTGGAACACCAGAAAACTCATAATTACGAACGGCAGATACTCAGATTATTTGGAGAGAAAGGAGAAAGAAACATCAAGACAACTCGCTGAACATAAAGCTCAGCAGGAAGAAATAAAAAGATTGACCGATCAAGCCAGGAAGAAAAAAGCTGAAGCGGTTCAAGGTTCTCGATATGTCGGCACGGACAATGACAAGTTTCTGCGCGGATTCAAACGTGACAGAGCTGCTAAGTCCGGGAAAACGGCGAAAGCAATCGAGAAACGCATTGAACAGATGGATGTGCTTGAAAAACCTGTTGAACGTGATGCTTTTCGTATCCACCTACAACCAACCAAACCCGAAGGGTCGCGAGATATCAACTTGAAGGATGTGGTCGCCGGATATTCTGCTGATGGATTCCGTGTTGGTCCAATTTCTGCCCACATGTCATACGGATCACGTACTCTAATTCTCGGTCTCAATGGATCGGGTAAATCCACTTTGCTTAAAACTCTAAGTGGAGAGCTTGACCTTATCAGTGGCGAAGTTACAGTTGGAAATGCCCTGGTTGTAGGAAATCTAACTCAAGAACACAACAACTTACCCCGAGAAGAAAGCATAAAAAACTTTCTAATAAGACGAGCTGGGGTTGAAGTTCAGATTGCTTACGCACTTGCTGTTAAATTTGGTTTCAAGGCCGAAGAAATAGACAAAGAAATTTCGTCTTTGTCTCCCGGTGGTAGGGCCAGACTGTTGTTTGCTTTATTTTCTGCCCTGTCGGTAAACGTCCTGTTGTTAGATGAGCCGACGAACCACCTGGATCTTGAAGCGCTCCAAGCGCTTGAAGAAGCTGTTTCGCAATACGAGGGCACTATCATTCTCGTATCGCATGATCGCCATTTCCTTGAAAAGTTCAAAGCTACCGATACCTATGTTCTTTTGGACGGAAAGCTTGAGCGTCAGCAAAGCTTCAGTCTGTACATGAAGAATGCTGAACATGAAGCAAAACGTCTAATCAGTATGTTATAGCAAAGGAGGTTGGGTTTTCACTCGACCTCCTTTTTTTGTTTGGTTAAAGATCAAAGCATTAAATTTTTTGTCGAGTTTGAATATTGTAAAATAAAAAGCCCCGCCTGTAATAGCGCGGGGCTTAGAGAAAGCGGAGTTAGGTTCTTATTCTCCAACTAAACCCTTGTCTTGGGGAGTTGGAATTACCCTTTTAGGGAGCCTACTTGGGCCCCACTCTGGCTTTCTCGGTTGTCTGGCTACATCTCCCAACCACCGTGGTTGGGAGAGTTGGGCGAGAATATCACTTCCACCAATTCCCGCACCAACCCTTCTGCGAACGCCATGGCTTCCTCGGTTGTGATGCCGAGGGCCTTGGCCCAGTTGCCGACCTGGCGCCGAAAGTCATTCGGCCTCAGTCGGACACCTTCTTCCTGAAGCTTAAGCTTCAGGAACATGAGAGCAATCTGCCCTCTCCTCTCTTCTGTCATCATTCCTCCTCCTTTCTTTTTTATTTTTTTACAACCTACTATATAGTAGAACAAATATACAGATTTAGTCAAGTAAAATCTGTTTATATCTTTTTAAAATAGTTTTGCCTATTAGGTTCAAGCAAAAACCCCCGAACTCATATATTATTAACCTATTAGTTTTATTTTTATAATATTGCTATAATTTAAATTACTTTAAGTATCCAGTTTACAAAAACAATCTGCGATTATAATTAAGATAGTATGGAAAAATTAAAACCACACCAAGAAGAATTTCCCCACAAGAAACCATTGGTTGCTTCAGAGTATTCTTATCACATAAAAAATAAAGAAAAAGAGATTTTAGCAAATTTTACACCTGAACAACAAGCTGAAATTGAACATAAACGACAGATCCTTTCATCGTTAGCTTACTTCATTGGTAAAGATTTTCACATACCGGTTGAACTCAATAAGCCTGGAGCTGGTTGGCATTGGGATTTTGAAAAAAACGTAATCCGAATTGATCCGAAAGATCTTCTAGAAAAATCTATGGATTACTTAAGGTTTGTGATTTCTCACGAAGGAGGCCATCGCAGAATTAGCCGGGTTGACTTTGTTCCTCTTGAAGAATGGAGACAACCTGGATTTTCTTTTATGATGAATGCTATTGAAGATCCTCGAGATAACAATTTTGTGGCAGAAGCGTATCCAACATTTCAAGAACAGATGAATCTTGCTTATAAACAAGATTTAGATTTTGAAGCAAAAACTAAAGAAAAAGCCGACCAAAAACTTGGATATCAACCACGCTTTATACAAGCGGGTTTTGAATATATAAAGCAGCGGAGGGTAAGAGATTCGAACTCTTGGTGGGTTTCCCCACACACGCTTTCCAAGCGTGCGCACTAGACCACTATGCGAACCCTCCCTTTAAAACCTTCAAGGTTTATAATTATAATTTAACATTTAATCTTGATTTTGAAAACTTTGTCTTAAAAAACCAAAACCTAGAAAGTAAGGTTTTAAGGTTTTCAGAAACAACAAAATTTGCGATTTTATTATTTTTGACAAATCGTCACTTTGTTGCGTCCGGTTTCTTTAGATACATACAAGGCTTCATCGGCTCTTTTAATGAGTTCTTCAAAATTGGAAGCTATCTCTGAAGAAACAATGCCAATACTAACAGTAACTTGAAGGTCTGGAGCTTCGGGAAATCTTAGAGCTTCAACATTACTTCTTATCTCTTCAGCTTTGATTCTAGAGTCTTCTAAATTAGCGCCCAAAAGAGAAGCCACTATTTCTTCCCCGCCCCAACGCGCCACAGTATCTCCAACTCTAACACTTTGCATTACAGTTTGAGCCACTTTTTTCAAAACCAAATCCCCCACATCGTGCCCATAAGTATCATTAACTTTTTTAAAATGATCAATATCTATAAACAGAAAGGAAATGTTTTTGAATCCAAACCATTGTCTTCTTTTTCCAGCGCTTAAATTATTGATCAAATCCAAATAAACTTTTGATTCTTCTTCAAAAAACATTCTGGTTTTTAGGCCAGTTAAGTGGTCGTGTATAAGATCTTTCTCTAAACTCTGAACCTGAGATTCCAGATCAGCAATACGCGACAACAGTTCTTCTTGTTTTTTTTCTTCATCATTCATATTACATACTTCTTAAAAGTCTAATGCGTTCCTCTATAGGAGGATGGGTATTGAATAAATTAGTCACAGGTTTGCCAGAGGCAGTTTTTTTGACGGGAACAGGGTTGGAAATAAAAAGGTGAGCTGTTGCGTTGCGAGCGTTTTTCATTGGCATATTGTAGTTTGAAATTTTTTCTAGCGCGCGAGCTAAACCTTCGGGATAACGAGTTAAAAGCGCGCTTGAGCTATCTGCTAAATATTCTCTCTTACGAGAAATAGCTAGCTGAATAAGAGTAGCAACAATTGGTGAAAGTATAATAAAAACTATTCCAATAATTGCTAAAATTCCACCCGCTCCTCCATTTTTATTATCACGGCTACTGCTAAAAAATGAGGTTCTTAAAAACATATCAGAGATAATAGAAACAAAACCCACCAAAACCACGACCACACTCATCAATAAAATATCACGATTGCCAATATGAGAAAGTTCGTGAGCAATCACTCCTTCTAGTTCGGGTCTTTCTAATTTTTGCAAAAGACCTGTGGTAACAGCTATCACGGCATGATCTTTGTTTCTGCCAGTTGCAAAAGCGTTTGGAGCAGGATCGTCAATAACGTAAACTTTGGGCATCGGAAGCCCCGCGGTAATTGAAAGATTTTCGGTTACTGTGTAAAGATCAAAATATTCCTCGCGTTTAGCAGGTTTGGCTTTTGATAAACCTAAAACTATTTTATCTGACCACCAATAACTAGTGATATTCATCATTACACTAAAAATAATAGCAATGTAAAGTAGCCCGGGATTGCCATAATATTCAGAGACAAAATAACCAAGCCCAACCACTACCACCAAAAATAAACCCATTAAAAGATAGGTTTTAAAAACATTGGAACTTCGTTGAGTGTAAACCGTGGCCATCGCGAAGATTATAACACAATTTATTATAAACTGCTTAACCACAGCTTATTCATTTTTGGAAGTTTGAGAGAGGTTAAATTTTAGTTATCATAAGTATATGGTTCAGACTAAAAAAAATCATTTACGCGTGCCTCCCAACAACGTAGAAGCTGAAAAAGCTTTACTCGGTTCAATAATGCTAAAACCAGAAGTAATGTTTGAAATAACCGACATAATACAAGCGCGCTCTTTTTATTCCGAAAAACACCGCATTATTTTTGAAAATATTTTAGAGCTTTTTTCCAAACGCAATCCGACTGATATGCTCTCGGTTTCAGCCAAACTCAAAGAGAAAAAAACTGGCGCAAACGGAAACTTGCTTGAGGAAATTGGTGGCAACGCATACCTCAGTGAATTAGTGAATTCAGTGCCTTCCGCTTCTAATGCTGTTTATTACGCTCAAATTATCCAAAAAAAATTCATCGCCCGCAATCTTATCAGCGCCGCCGATTTCATATCTTCTTTAGGTTATGACGAAACAGCAGAATTAGAAGTTTTGTTAGATGAAGCTCAAAAGAAAATTTATGATGTGACCAATATTTCCAGCATTCATAAATTTGTAGAACTCAAAGAGGAACTTGATGAAGCTTGGGAAAGACTTGATAAACTTCACAATTCCGGCAATGGTTTGCGAGGTGTGCCAACTGGTTTCAAAGACATAGACGACAAACTTTCTGGTCTTCAAAAATCTGATCTGATTATCTTAGCTGCCAGACCTTCAGTCGGTAAAACCGCCTTAGCGCTTGATATTGCCCGCCAAGCTGCCGTTTATCATAATGTGCCTGTTGGCATCTTTTCTTTAGAAATGAGCTCTCAACAGCTGGTAGATCGTATGCTGGCCTCTCAATCAAATGTTGACGCTTGGAAACTGCGCACTGGCAGATTGAGCCGTGAAGACGATTTTGCCGCCATCAGACAATCGCTTGATGTGCTTTCTAAAGCTCCCATCTTTATAGACGATCAACCCGGAAATAATATTCTCAAAATGCGTTCAGTGGCTAGAAGACTCAAAAATGAAAAGGGTTTAGGGCTTGTAGTGGTGGATTATTTGCAATTGATGATGCCAACCAAAAATTACGATTCTATGGTTAATCAAGTTACCGAAATATCTCGTTCACTCAAAAATTTGGCTCGTGAACTTGAGGTGCCAGTGTTAGCTCTTTCTCAACTTTCTCGCGCTGTTGAACAACGTGGTGGCAAACCAAAACTTTCAGACCTTAGAGATTCTGGTTCTATTGAACAAGACGCCGATGTAGTTATGTTTATTCACCGTGAAGATAAAACAAAAAGCTCTGAAGAAACAGAAAAAACCAACATCGCCGAGATTTTAATAGAAAAACATCGCAATGGCGCTACTGGTAAAGTGGATCTCTTTTTCAACGAGAAAAAAGCTTGTTTCCTGCCCCTGGAAAAAGCCGAATTTAGTGGCGCTGAGAGAGAGTTTAGAGAATTTTAACAGTGTGGATTTATAAGCAAATGAATAGCATAGAAAAACTAACTCAAATATTTTCAAATTTTCCAGGTGTTGGACCGAGACAAGCTAGACGATTTGTTTATTATTTACTCACCAGAGCTAATAATTCGTTGGACGAACTGGCGCAAAATATCAAGGAACTCAAAAATGAAGTAACAATATGCGTTGATTGCAAGAGATTTTTTCAAAGTAATAATAAAACAAATCTATGCAAAATCTGTTCCGATTTAACCAGAGACAGATCAACTTTAATGTTGGTTCAGCGCGACACCGATTTAGAATCAGTAGAAAAAAACGGGAGTTTTAAAGGTATCTATTTTGTGCTTGGAGGTTCAGTGCCGATACTTGAAAAAGAGCCCGAAAAAAAGATCCGAATCAAAGAATTGAAAATTTTTGTAGATAAAAAAATAAAAGAAGGATTAAAAGAAATAATCCTTGGCGTCAATTGGAATCCGGAAGGAGAAAATACCGCCGATTATGTAAAAAAATATTTAAAACCCACTTTAGAAAAACACAAAATTAAAACCTCTCATTTGGGTAAAGGGCTTTCTATGGGCACAGAACTGGAATATATAGATCCAGATACTTTAAAAAACGCTCTCCAAAACAGAGCTTGATAAATGTTATAATAAATAAACTATGTCAATTCAAAAATCTTATCCTTACATATTAATAATAGGCAGTATTATTGGACTTCTAGCTTCTTTCGTTTTAACCGTAGACACTATTAAATTTATTGAAAATCCAAATGTAGATGTTCTTTGCAACATCAACCCGTTTATTAGTTGCACTTCAGTGGCAAGTGAATGGCAAAGTTACATTTTTGGTTTTCCTAATTCTTTGTTGGGTATCGTAGCTTTCTCAATGCTTTTTGCTATGGGTATAATGCTCTATTTTGGTGGTCCCGATTCTTCCATTTTGGATAAAATCAGCGGTCAGAATAAAGCCCGAAAACCACTTTGGTGTTTAGTAAACTTAGGAACCGCTTTCGCTATGATTTTCGTAATGTGGTTCGTTTATGAAAGCGTGTATGTAATTAATTCGTTGTGCTTATATTGTATGATGGTTTGGGCTGTTACTTGGCCAATATTTCTCTACACCACTATTTGGAATTTTAAAGAAGCCAATTTTTCTATCATAAAAGTTAAGCCGGGAAATTTTGCCAGCAAGGTTTTAGCAGTAATCTCTAAAAACCATATCCAGATCTTAATTTTGTGGTATGTTGTTATAATTTTCTTAATTCTATTTCAATTTAAAGATTTCTTTTTCGCCTCGTTCTAGTTTTAGGAAAGCAATTGGTTTAATTAAAAAAACCGACACAAGTCGGTTTTTTGTTATCCTATTTTTTCAATCTTCACTTTAAAAAATGGTTGACGATGACCGCTCTTCTTAAAATAACGACTTTTTGATTTGTATTTGATAACAGTCACTTTAGCATTTCGGCCAATTTCAACTAATTTACCAGAAACTTTAACGCCATTAATATAAGGGGTGCCGATATCAGTAAAATCACTTCCGTTATCAAACAAAAGAACCTTGTCAAAAACTACCGGATCTCCTTCTTTCAGTTCTGTGTTCAGTTTTTCAATTTTTATGGTATCACCAACAATTACGCGATATTGTTTGCCTCCAGTTTCAATAACGGCAAAAGCGCCGTCTTCTGGCTTAGTCTTGACTGGGGCTGCTTTTTTGACAGTTTTTACAGCTTTTGAGGCCTTTGCGGGGCCTTTTTTTGATTCTTTTTTGGCTTCTTTTTTCTCTGCCATAACAGATACTACTTTACAGGATTTACTTAAATAATGCAATAGTTTAAAGCGGTTATCGTCCACCGCTCCTAAAAACCCCTTTATTTTTCGGTATCTGGTTTATCCAAAACTGAAGTTTCAAAAGATGGCGAAACGCCAGTTATCCTAACGACATCTTTGTCTATTTTTTTAAATTCTTTACTAGAATTATTAAAATGATTGACTACTGTCTCTAAAGAATTCCCTAATTTGCCGTGATACACTTCATACTTTTTGAGATGTTCGCTAAGCTCACCAACCCGTTTGATAATGTCTTTAGCTGTCTCTTCTATTTGCATCGCTTTTAGACCTTGTAAGACAGTCTGAAGATATGCCAAGAAAGAAGTCGGGGAAACGATGATAACTTTGTATTTACCGGCCGCTCTTTGAATCAGATTTTCGGTGTCTTCAGCCACTGCTCCAATTTTGTTTATTAATAAATCATAGTAAATAGCTTCGTGCGGAATAAACATAAAAGCAAAATCCATCGTCCCTTCAGTTGGTCTGATATATTTTGAAGTTTCTGTGATGCGCAATTTGAGATCGTTTACGAAAATTTTTTCCAATCTTTCTTTTTCAGCTGGATCGCTAGTTTCTGCCAAACGATTATAATTTTCTAAAGAAAACTTAGAATCAATCGGTATAATTTTATCTTTAACAAAAACCACCGCGTCCACAATTTCTCCATTGGTAAAAGCATACTGCATTTGATAATTGCTCGGTGGCAAAACATTTCTGAGCAGTGTTTCTAAATAATATTCGCCAAGTATTCCCCGCTGTTTTGGATTTTTTAAAATATTTTGTAAATTTTGAAGCTGGTCAGCAAAAGTGATTACTTGCTTATTTGTCTCATCAAGTTTAGTTAAACCTTTAGTAACTTCTCTGATTAAATTAGCCGACTCACCAAGCTGAGCTTTGATAGTCTCATTTGTTTGTCTAGAATTTTCCCCAATCTTAGCATCCACAGTGCGATTGAGTTCGTTTATTTGTTGAAGAATTAATTTAAAACCAGTGTCGTCAGTTTTAACTTCTTTTTTGCGAAGTAAAGCAAAAATAGCGACCACTAAACCTATTGCTAAAATTACAATAACCAAATTTTCCATAAAAGAAATTATACCAGAAAAAACAATCCATCCCCACCCCTTTTCAAAACAAAAATGAAGTGTAATAAAAAAAGGCGGCAGTTTGCGCACGCAAACTGCCGCCAAAAGACCAACCGTCCCAACAATTAACGGAACAGGTTGGTCATTGTCCCCGTCTCGGTCTCCTCATTAAAAAGGACACAGAGACTGTGCCCGCCATTGGCCCACACAACTCGGCCACTATGGCGGACATACTTGACATCTTTCCCGAAATAATGCCCGTCGGGAAAGATGTCAACAATAACCTCTCCGTTAAAGGAGAGGGTACAAAGGGCATCTCTCCTGTCTCCATGCAGGAGATGGCGCCCCTCTTTGGGCCGTCTCCACTCAAACGGCCCAAACTTCTTTTCAACTTCCCGGACGAACCACACCATGTCTTTCATTTCCATCTCCTTTCCCATTTCTGGGACAAAAACTTCCAGTCGTAAAGGAACCATTCCTTCACAACAAAACGGTTCAAGGCATCCGACCCTGACCGATCCCATTTCTGGGTATTATGACAAAAAACTAACTATACTTATAGTATAGCATATTTGGATACTTAAGTCAAGTATTTTTATAATAAATACCTAGAAATAAGGTTATTTTGGATTTTTAGAATCAGAATTTCCTTTATTCCCTTTAATTTTCCGACCACAACTGATAAACTTTAAGAACTTTAAGATTAATTTAAAAAATATGCACGAAAAAATACAAAACCAAATACCTGAAGCTATGCGAGCTAAGGATCAAACCAGACTTACTACTTTGCGAGGGATACTTTCTGCTTTTGTAAACGAATCGGTGGCGCTTAAACGCACCCCTCAAGACAAACTTTCAGACACAGAAGCTACAGCTGTTATTCGCAGATTAGTCAAACAAAGAAAAGATTCCATAGAACAATTTGAAAAAGGTAACAGACAAGATTTAGCTGATAATGAAAAAGCAGAACTGAAAATTTTGGAAGAATTTTTGCCTGCCCAAATGACTGAAGAGCAAATCAGAGAAATCGTTTTGAAGAAAAAAGCTGAATTAGGCGAAATTGACAAAACTAAAACAGGGCAATTTATGGGAGCAGTAATGAAAGAAACCAAAGGTAATGCTGACAGTGTTTTAGTAAAAAAGATTATAGAAGAAATATTGCAATAAAATTAAAATTGAAGACTATTTTTAATTTGATAATCACCTACTCGGGTACGTTTGATAGAGAGAACGGTAGCACCACAACCCAAAGTATTACCCATATCATTCACTAAACTCCGAACATAAGTCCCACTAGAAACGTGAGCTTTAAAGTGACCAAGAAAAATTTTATTTTCAGGATGTTTGAAAAGTTTTTCTTGCCATAATTCTAAAATCTCAGCTTGTCTAAAATCGCCTTTGACTTTTGATATATCCATAAGAATGCGACCAAAAAACTCTTTATGCGAAAGTGTTTCTAATTTATTAGTTTGCAATTTATATATAAAAATTTTTCTTGAAAATTGAGAAGAATCGCTTGCTAGAGAATAATTTTCCCAACCTTGTATTTTTGAAGAATATTTTGGATATTTCTGTTCCCTTTCTCCTTCATAAATCATCGCCACTTTTCTTATTTCCATTTCATTTAAATCATCAACGTTTTCTTCTCTCACCACCTTTCCCATAATATCGTAGGTATCGGTTGCAAAACCAAAAACTGCCACGAAGTCATATTCTTTGTCTAAAGCAAAAAATTTTTCCCGATTTTCTTGACTAGTATCTTCCCCACTACCAACTAGAAGCACTCCTTCTGCTAAAGGATCTAATCGTCCTAAATAAGTCATTTTGTCTTGAATATTCTTTGCTTTCCTAAACTTTTGCAGACACTCAAGCGGTGTTTCTCCTTTTTGTTTGTATAAATTAAAAATCATTTATAGTTTTTTAAAAACTCTTCTTTAAATTCAGAAAAAGTGTCGTTTAAAATAGACGCCCTGATTTTCAACATTAAACTATTTAAAAAATAAACGTTATGGATTGAAGCAAGAGTGCAACCAAGCATTTCTTTGGAACGAAAAAGGTGTGCCACATAGGCAACGCTAAAGTTTTGACAAGTATGACAACCGCAACCTTTTTCAATTGGCTCTAACAAGTCTCTGTATTTTGCGTTTAAAATGTGAATTTTCCCCGTGTGAGTAAAAAGAGTGCCATTACGACCAATACGCGTTGGCGAGACACAGTCAAAAGTATCACAACCATTTTCTACTCCTAAAATTAAATCAATCGGTTCGCCCACCCCTAAAAGATGCCGAGGTTTTTCTTCGGGTAAAATTTCGTTTACCCATTTAACCGCTGTCGCCATATCTTCCTTTACAAAAGAGCCACCGATACCAAAACCGGCAAAATCCATACTTCCTATTGTTTGGGCGCTTTCTCTTCTTAAATCTTTATGTCGACCACCTTGAACGATACCAAAAAGTTGCTGAAAATGTGCCGAGGAAGAATTTTGCAATTTGATATGTTCGTCCAAACTTCTCTTAGCCCAACGATGAGTTCTTTCCATAGCTTCGCGTAAATATTCTTTAGAAGCATGAGGCGAAGTGCATTCATCAAAAGCAAAAATAATGTCCGCTCCAATATCGTTTTGAATTTGGATTGATTTTTCAGGAGTGAAAAAATGTTTACTGCCGTCAATGATAGACTGAAATTCAACTCCATCTTCAGTGATTTTCGCTTTTTTGATTTTCCTTTCATCATAAGCCTCTTCTATTTCTGTTGGTGTAGGAGCGTCGCTCGCGATAAATTTATTTAAATTATTGCCAAAAGCGACACCTAACGAGAAGGCTTGAAAACCACCCGAATCGGTCATAGTTGGTCCAGACCAATTCATAAATTTATGCAACCCACCCGCCTTTTTGATTATTTTTTCTCCCGGTTCTAAATAAAGATGATAGGTGTTGGCTAAAACCACTTGAGAACCAGCCTCTTTCACTTGTTCTGATGAGAGCGATTTAACAGTAGCTTTAGTGCCGACAGCAGCAAAAGCGGGCGTCAAAATATCGCCGTGAGGTGTAGATAAAATACCAGCCCTACCCAAAGAATCCTTTAACTTTTTTTCAATTTTAAACATCAAGATTAGATTACCACAGAGACACAAAAGAAAAAACCAAACGAATTCGCTAGTCACACTTAAGCGTTGTTTGGTTTTTTAAATTTTTAACTATTGGGTAGCTTGCTCAGGCGATTCAACATCCAAAAGTTCAATGGTAAAAACTAAAGTAGAGTTCGGAGGAATTGGGCCGACTTGATCAGAACCATAAGCTAAATCTGGAGGAATGATTATAGTGCGGATACCGCCAACTTTCATACCATCAAAACCTTGTTCCCAACCTGGGATCACTTCGCCAGCACCTAAAGTGAAAGCAAAAGCACTGCCAAAATCTTTTGAATTTTGAATTACAGTGCCGTCAGCAAGAGTTAAAATGTAATTTACAGAGACTGTGTCGCCCACTTTCGCCTCTGCTCCACTACCCACCGCTAAATCAGTTATGGTTACTCCACTCGCTGTCCTAATATTTTCGCCAAGGTTGATATTTGCATTTGCATTTTCGCTCATTGTATTAGTTGCTTGAAATAAATTTATAATATGACCGCCAAATAAAGCATAGGCCACAAAAACGCTAGCTACCACTACTGCAACCCACTCTTTTTTTGATAATTTTTTCATAGAATTTGATTTAATTTATAAAATCACCTTTTGACCAACATTATCATATTGCCTTATTATTTAAAACCGCTACAATGTGGATATGGATTCTGCTGAAAGTAATAACCCGCTCACTCTTAATGAAATAACTGAAGCTCTTCAAAAGCGAGTTAATTTTATTTCTGAAGAGTTTAAAAATGGTTTTGAATTCGTTAAAAATTACCCGCGTTCGGTTACTTTTTTTGGCTCAGCTCGCACCAAAGAAGACGAACTTTATTACCAAAAAGCCAGAAGTCTCGCTGGACGCATTGTTTCTGAACTGCATTATTCGGTAATGACTGGTGGTGGTCCTGGTATTATGGAAGCTGCTAATCGTGGCGCTTTTGAAGCGGGTGGTAACTCGCTCGGATTAACTATTGAACTTCCGCAGGAACAAAAAGATAACCCTTACCTAACAGACAAAGAAGACTTCCATTATTTTTTTAGTCGCAAAGTTTGTCTTTCGTTTTCCGCAGAAGCTTATATTTTTTTCCCGGGTGGTTTCGGCACTTTAGATGAATTTATAGAAATACTAACACTAGTTCAAACCAATAAGATACCTAAAGCGCCTATTATTTTGATTGGCGATTTCTTTTGGCAACCTCTTGAAAATTTCTTTAAAGAAGTATTAGTTAAAGCGAAAACTATCGCGCCAGAGGATACTTTGCTCTATACAATCACCGAAGACGAAGATCAAATCCTAGATATCATCAAAAAAGCTCCGGTGCGTTTAGGACTCAGGTATAATAAAAATTTAGAAAATAAAAAACGAAAAAGTAGCACCCACAGGGCCCACAATCCTTTAGATAGTCTCTTCAAAAAAATCAAGTGGTAAGTTAGTGATAATACGAATAGCTATTATTTTATTTATCACATTTTAATCTCCACTTTGCGATCCCAAATTTTTCATAGACTTTATACCAATAATTATTTTTTTGAATTAGTATTAGAGAAATGTCGCGTTATTTTTAAAAATATATACATAATTACAAATATAATTAAAGAAGGAACACCTAAAGACGACATGTTAACATAAAGAACTCCGAGAATTGGACGCTGTATTAATAATGTAAAAGGATTCTCACCGGCGATTCCCCATAAAGCACAAACAACAAATATTACAAGAACAAAATACTGAATACTAAAAGTAAATATTAACGCGTCTCTCATTAAACGATTTTTATCATCAGGTTTTGCCAAACCTTTCAATTCCAAATTTTTCATAGATCTAAAATTAATACACTAATTACTTTTATAAACTTAGTTATATCTATATAATTATAGCAAAAACAAAAAAAACCAACTCTGTTACCCTCAGTGCAATCTTTTTGAATAAATCTAGGTTTTATTTTCATATAGTTAAACTGTCCCAAAACTTATTTAAGTTTTGGTCATATTGATCTTTACTTGAAATTGCGATGACAAAATCATCATCCCACTTTTGATATTCACCAAAGAAAATAGCGTGAAATAATTCACTATACCATTTCATTTTCTCCGTTAAAGAATTGCTGTTTGTGTATTTTTCAAAAATGGAAAGAAGATCTTTGTCATTCAACTCAAGATACTTTATGGCCGATTTTTCTCCACGCCATGGAATATCGCGAAAAGAAAAATAAGCCGTGATTAGTTCAATCACACTGTAAAGCAACCTTAATTCAAGAGCTTTGTGATAAATATCATCCTTTGAATTGTAATATCTAGAATTAGCTATAAAGTTATAATTTGTTTTAATCCAGAGATCTCTTTTTTCTGAATCATCTATTTTTTGTTTGGGTGAAGTTTCTCCAATTTTATCTTTAAGATTTGACAGCAGATTTTCGGGATCATATTCTATTTTTCCTTTTCTCAACCATTCCAAAAAAATTCCGTCAAAATTATTTCCAGAAACTTCACTCTTATCTTTTAGCTGATTTAGGAAATCAATATCAAAGAAGTAAATATCAGCAAAACGATTCTCAATTGTTGTAAAAATTGATTTGATTTCCTCTGAATTTTTATCAATAATCACAATCAAATCAATATCGCTGGATAGCGTAAGGGATGTCGCGGTTGTGCCAGTAGAAAAAATACCTTTCACCCTCGGTGAATTTTTCAATTTTTCTATTAGTTTTTCAAGAGAAGGATATCTCATATCTATTTCAAAAGCTCATCAGACGCGACTAATTCCGCTGTAAATAAACTTTGGTGGACTCACGGGGAGTTGAACCCCGAACTCATCCATGCCATGGATGCGTATTACCGCTATACTATGAGCCCTGACACTAATAAATATAACCCAAAATCACCCAAAATAAAACCTCTATAATCTATAAACAGAGTAGTTTTGAGTTTTGGTTTTTAGTCATCACAATTGCTCAGTTATTTCTGGTTCCGACTCTGGTTCTTCTGTTGTTTTGTTTAATTTTTTGCTGAAAATATAGATATATAAAATTTCTAAGACACCAACAGTATTGACAACCAAAAGAAATACAAACCAAGATTTGCTTTTATTTTGAGCAGCCTTCCAAAGGGATATACCTTTCCAAACAAAAGACCACAAGCCCAAAATAAAAAACCATACCCCCATTTGTTCTATTAAATTTAAAGAGGCAGAAGTAAGATCATTAATATAATTTTGCCAATCCATAATGTTTAATAAATTATCAATAAAAATTCATTATTATTTTACAATAAAAAACTGTTTGTAACAAATAAAAACCCCTTTTTACCACGCACAAATACATTTGACAGCAAATCTGTATATGGTATAATTAGGGGTAGGTAATAGAAAATTGTCTTTTTTCTTCTTTTTCTTCCCCTCTCTCCCAAAAAAGAAAGGAGGTTTTATGGGTAAAAAACCCAACAGGCGTGTTGAGGAGGCTCTCAACAAGCTCCGCTCAGGAGATGAGAGCGCCCGAAAAACCCTCCAAAAGCTAGGTCAGAAAGGGGCCCAGAAAAGATGGGCCAAGGAAAGGGAGAAGTCTGAGTTGCAAGAAGAACTCAGACTTCTTAAGGAAGAAAAAAACCTGGAGGAGGTGTTGGAAAGGCTCCACCAGGGGAACGAAATTAAGTTTCCTCCACACTAGGTCCTTTCCCCTAGCTGATGGAGGGGCGCTCAAGATGCTACGGCATCTTGGGCGCTTTTTAAATATTTAACAAAATCTATATTTTTCTAAAATTAATTCTTCTACTTCTGCTAAAGGTTTGCCATATTTGAGATATGAGATTTCTTTAAGTTTTTCTATTTGGTCTCTGTTACCTTTTGGTGGCGGTGGCACTTCTATGTTGAAAGGTGTTGCTGGTCTACCATTAACTAAAAGACGCAAATAAGCATTTCTGTTATCTATATTTATTAAATCACTTGGTTCAAAAGTTGGCATAAAATGGCTCTTCAAATCTTCAGCGTCCTCGGCACCCACTCTGAAAGCGCACATTGAACCGACGTTACCAAAAACCGAATCTTTTATTTTTTCATCAAGCTGGGCGATAAATTGGTGAGCAATAATCAAAGAAAGTTTATATTTTCTAGCCTCAGAAAGAATGGTGGAGATTGAATCGGTTGTAATATTTTGAAACTCGTCAATGTAAAGATAGAACGGAGGGAAATTTTTACCAAACGAGTCGGTGCGAGAAAGAGCCGCTATTAAAATCTTGCCCACCAAAATGAGTCCAATGAGGTTAGCGTTAATATCACCCAGTCTACCTTTGGAAAGATTTACCAAAAAGATTTTCTTGTTATCCATTATTTCACGGAAATTGAAAGAAGATTTTTCTTGAGCGATCACTGGACGCATAATTTCGTTAGCCAAAAAGATATCAAATTTACTGGTGATATATTGCGTGTAGTTGGACAAACCATAATCACCAGAAGTTTTTTCGGCGTTAGACCAAAATTGGTTAAGCAGAGGATTTTTGCATTTAGATAATTTGTAATCTCGATATCTTTTGTCTGAAAGCACTCGTGATATATCAATGAGAGTGTTCCCTGAAGCCGGATCTTCCATCACTAGAAGCGCCGAGTTTCTAAAATATTGTTCAAAAGCTGGCCCCATTGATTCTGGAAGAGCGGCAAACAACTTTCTAAAAATACTAAGAAGTTCATTAACGACAAAAGTTTTTTGTTCTGGATAATTTTCGTCAAATTCAAGCATATTAAGAGCCATTGGTCTGGCAGTATAGGCCGGATCAAAATAAATTAAATCATCATATCTTTCGGGAGGAATACTGGCTAAAACGTCTTGAATATCCGAACCGTGCGGGTCAATCATACAAACACCATTTCCCATTTCAATATCTTGAATAATCATTTCTTTAAGCAAAGTAGATTTACCAGTACCTGTTTGTCCGATACAGTAAAAATGTCGCAAACGATCATCTTCAGTCATTCTAATTTCGGTAGAAACATTGCGATATTTATTTATCCCAAGCAACAAACCTTCTTTTGATTTGGTGATATCTAGCGGGGGTGGAGCTGAGGCGCTTTTCAGCTTTTTCAAACTATCACCAGATTTCAAAGCTTTCGTGTGGAAATGCATAAAAGAAGTAACTTCTCTTAAATTCAAAGGCAGAGCAGTAGAATCATCAAATATTCTAAAACTGAAATTTCTAACTAATTTGCGTAGATCACCTTTTTCAAATTTGTGCCATTTAAAAGAATTACCAGTCGTGTTATCAAATTGGTTAAAACTAGATTTCATACTCTCTAAAATTTCTTCAGCTTCAGCTCTGTTGTTTGAAGAAGCCATAAGACGAATATTGCACTTAACGATCGGGGCTTCAATTTTAGCGTTGATTTCAGCGACCGCTTTTTCATCAATTGGTTCTGGTTTTTCAGGTTCGTTTTTTTCTTGGTTTTTTTCTTTTTCAGATTTGGTAAAAATAGTTTTGAATGTGTGAAATATTTCTTCTGAAAAACTGTCGGGGATATTTATAGCCTCCTTTAAAGGCACTCCTTTTCTTATTTTATTTAAAGCTTCTTTATATCTAGCTAAATATTTATCACCAACAGGAGACCAAATCAGTTGGATAGCGGCGCCTTCTCCATCTCGGTTAACCTTAGAAAAAGAAGAAAGAATAACGTTTAAAGGATCGTGGGAAAATTTATCGTAAGTTTTGATCGGATAAATTGGATTTTTAACAAGATCAGCGCAAGCACCAACAGTAAATCCAAATTCATTAAAAATATTATAATCGTCTATTTTTTCGGAAATTTTAGCATTATGAAATATCGATAGAATATGTTCTTCAAAAAGATTTTTTTTAGACACCGGCACCGCAACATAAAAAACCACTTCCTGCGAAAAATTAGCATTGGCAATCTCAAGCGCCATCCAATTCTCTGAAGGTTTTTTCGGATCACTAATGGAAAGCATACCCGCATAAAATTGCTCCATACTGGATATAACTTCTTTCAAGTTGGAATCATCGTTATGATCAAAATCTTCTGGAATTAAAACTTCATAAAGTGCCATATTAAGCCCTTTAGAAAGTTTCTCTTTCTTATCCAAGCCCGGTAAAGTAAAACCTTCTTTTAAATATTCAGACAAAAAACGATGAAAATCGTCAGTCAAATGAAAGTTTTGCATTTTTTCAACGACCGAGAGTGCGTTTCTTATTCCCTTCCCTTTGGCTATTTTTAGAAGCTCAAGAACTTGTTTATCGTGTTTTTCTGGAGAAAGATTAAGAACGATATTTTCCACTTCAGTATCAGCCATTTTGTATTTTGGATCAAGAGCTTGTTCTGCTGGAGTAGTTTTGTATTGCGCCAAAGTTTCCTTAGTAGAAGCTAAAGATTCTTTCTTTAGACCGACAGCTTCCAGATGTTTCTCTTTCTCGGCTATTAGAGCACGCAAATGAGATATCTCATCTTCTGGATTTTTGAAAGGAGTTTCTGGTAAAGGAAATTTGTATTCCATATTCTTTTATTATAACAAAACAGAGGCACTAATATAGAGTATTGTTATTCACATCACTAATTAATTTTGATTTACACTTAAAAATCAGGCAAAAACCTATCCTAGAATTAAAACAGGGTTGAAAAAAATAATTTTTTGTAAATTAAAATGATTTTTTGTGAAAATATGTTATAATTTGCGCACAAACGGCCCTATCGTCTAACGGTTAGGACGTCGCCTTCTCAAGGCGGTAATCAGGGTTCGATTCCCTGTAGGGTCATGGGTAGAAAAAATACCAGCACTGAGCTGGTATTTTTTACAAAGCCACATCTTCAGGTCTATCTGGAGGAATTTGGTAATAGTTTATGAGAAATTTGGCTATGTTAAGAAAAGGATCGGTAAGTGTCTCTGAAGCATATCTAACACCTTTAGGATGGGTATGGAGCATAAATACTAAAAATTTAGGATCATAAGCTGGAAAATAACCAAAGAAAGAGTGTAGATACTTCCCCTCTACGTATCCCGCATGACCTTCTTCGGTCATTTGAGCTGTTCCAGTTTTAGCGGCAACAGAATAGCCGGGTATTTTACCATTACCTCCACGTAAAGCTTTGTCTACAACTTCTACAAGCATTCTAGATATTTCTTCAGAAGTTTCTTTTTTTATAACTTGTTTACCTGGTGCAAACGACATTTTTTTATAAAGACCGTTTTGGTATTCTATTTTTTTAACAAGATGCGGAGTAACCAAAGTGCCGCCATTAGCTAAAGCAGCTAACGCTCTAACGGTAGCAACTGGTGTAAAAGCTACTCCTTGACCATAAGAAGCGGTAGCTATTTCAATCTCTCTCTTGCTATCTAAGTTACTTATAAGACCAATACCTTCATTTGGCAAATCAATACCGGTTTCAGTGCCTACCCCAAAATTTTTCATATATTCAACAAATTTTTCACCGCCAACTTTTTGAGCAATATGCGCCACACCCAGGTTTAAAGATTGACTCAAAACTTGTTGCATCGGAGTCGTGCCTCGAGCCACACCATCATAATTACAAAATCTTTTATTATTCAAAACTGCGCAACCCGTATCATAATAAGTAGAATTAGAGTTTACTGCGCCACTATCAAGACCAATAGCCATTGTAATCGCTTTAATAATAGAACCCATTTCGTATCTACTTTCCACTAAAGGATTGTTAAAAAGACGAACACTACTATCTTTGAAATTGTTTAAATCAAAGGAGGGCGACCAAGCCATAGCGACTATTTCACCAGTCTTGGGATCCATAATAATACCTCCCGCTTCATCACTCCCCCATTTTTCTCTAGTGGCTTTAAGTTCGTTTTCAAGAAAAAGTTGTGCTGAAGGTTCAATAGAAGTGACAATGCTACCTTCTTCTTGAGGGTAATCGCTCATAGATTCTTTAACGGTTGAAAAAAATTCAGCAAAAAAATTGTTGTAAGCCTTAGAAGGATCTATCTTAAGGATGTCTTCGTAATATCTTTCTAAACCGTAACGTCCAGCTAGTTCATCTCCATTAAAAGCCACAAAACCTATTGTGTTAGCAGCCAATTTGCCACCTGGGTAAAACCTCCATTTATCTTTGGATATAGTGACACCAACAAAATTTAACTCTTTTATTTTTTCCATAGTTTCAGAATTTAAATGTTCCGCAAGTTTTTCGTAGGTGCGAGATTTATTTGAAATTTTTGAAAAAAAATCCTCTTTATCTAAAACTATAATCTGGCTCAAAGAGTTGTATATTAATTCTGGATCTTTAATAATTTGCGGATTGATAGCAACGGTAAAACCAGAACGCGAAATAGCTGCTGGGATACTATCTCCGTCTTTATTTTCAAAATATATTTCTCCCCGATTATAAGAAATTGTGTTTTCGTTAACATTTTGTCTTTCTGCTTCAGACACAAAAGAGTCGCCATGAACTATTTGCACAAAATATAAGCGCACTATCATAAGTAACGCCACTAAAATTATAATACCGGATAAAAAACGGATTCTTGCAGTCATCCCCTTAATCTTAATCCATTTTAAGAGAAAGTGCAGTATTTTTGCCTTTTATTATAAAAGTAGGGTTGCTCACTTCAACAAAACCGGCTTGCAAAGCTTTTTCAATACTGATATTAGTTTCTACCGCCAAACGTTTGGATTCCATATCGCTAACTTTAATACTTAAAGATTGCATTTCTGACTTACTTTTTTCTAGAGCGGTTAAAGTTCGCACCGTCATATGGGCAAAATAAATATAAAATAAAGCCGCCAAAGCTATCATAAGAGAAAGTGTATAGATAGTTGATTTTCTCAAACTTAACACTGCGATATTTCGTCCTACTGTTTTAATCATGGCTTTTATTTTTATTTAATAATTTTTATATTGAAATTTTTTTAATAATTCTAAGTTTTGCGCTTCTAGCTCTAGGGTTTCGGATTAACTCTTCTTCGGTCGCTACTATTGGTTTTTTAGTTATAATTTCCGCTTGGTCTTCTGAAGAAAGTAATTTAAAGAAATTTTTGACTATTCTATCTTCAAGACTATGAAAAGAAATCACTGCCATTCGTCCATCTTGCTTTAAAATTTGAAAACCTTTTTTTAAACCTTCTTGTAAAGCATTCAACTCATCATTAACCGCTATTCTAATCGCTTGAAAAGTTCTAGTAGCCGGATGAATGCGACCAAAACGATAAAATACAGGAACTGCATTTTTTACAATCTCAGCTAACGTTTTTGAGGTCTCAATGGGTTTTAACTTTCTTGCACTGACAATGCTTTTAGCAATTCTTTTAGCGTATCTTTCCTCGCCATAACCTTGTAAAATGCTTACCAAACTATCTTCGCTCCATTTATTAACAACATCGTATGCTGTGGTGTCTTCCTCGTCTGTGTTGCTCTTGAAAGTCATTATGAGTGGTTCATCTTTTTGAAAACTAAAACCTCTACCACCTTCTTCAAACTGATCAGAACTCCAACCAAGATCAAATAATATTTTAGTTGGGACTATTCCAAACACCTCAGGCGCTCTTTCTATATTTTTAAAATTAAGCACCATTAGTTTCGGTTTAGCACCAGCCAATTCAAGTTTCTCCTTGCTTATAGCCACCGACATTTCATCAGCGTCAATGCCATAAAGCTGAACTTTGCCTTTGGTTGCTTCCCAAACAGCATGCATATGTCCTCCACTACCAACAGTAGCGTCAAAATAGACGTCACCATCTTGCAAATCAAGACCCTCTATTACTTCTTTTAAAAGAACACTCTCGTGGGCCATAATTTTTTACATTATGCCGAGACCTGATAGTTTTTCGGCCAAACCATCAGCCTGTTTCTCTACCTGTCTCTTATAATCGGTCCACGACTTCTCGTTCCATATTTCCAAACGATTTTGCACTCCAATCAAAACCACTTTAGTTTTGAGATTGGCGCGCTCTCTCAGGAAATCCGGAACCAGAATTCGTCCGATATTGTCCACGTCAACTTCGCTTGCTCCACCAAACATATATCTAGTAAAACTTCTCATATCACCACTAAGCATTGAAGCATTTTCTGAAAGTCGGCCAGCAATCTTTTCCCATTCTTTTAAAGTGAAAACGAAAAGACATCTATCTAAACCTGGTGTAATAACAATCTTTTTACCCATAAGAGATCTAAATTTAGACGGCAGAGAAACTCTGTTTTTGTCATCTATGGTGTGTGTATATTCTCCTATAAGCATATTATTGTATCCCACTTTTTCCCACTTGGTTCCATTCTATACCACTCGGATACACAAGTCCACCACTTTACTGCTGTGGATAACAAAAAAGCCCTGATTAGGGCCTTTTTTTAATTAAATTTTTATGTTGGTCTATTCTTTTGGACGCATAAGAGGAAAAGTTTGAAGATCGCGAAGAGGTTTACCAGCTAAGATAGCGAAAAGTCTTTCGCCAAAACCAAAACCGCAAGTTGGAGGCATACCATATTCAAGCATTTCTACAAACTCAAAATCTGGCATCATTGCTTCCTCATCACCAGCCTCTATCAGTTTACCTTGAACTTCAAATCTTTCTCTTTGGTCTATTGGGTCATTAAGTTCAGAATAACCCCTACCCACTTCACTGCCAGCAATTATTGGCTGAAACTCTTGGACCACTTCCCGACCTTCTACTTTTTTTGCTAAAGGCGCCACCAAAACCGGATGGCCCACTAAAAACGCCGGCCCAGAAATATTTTTACGACAATACTTCCAAAGTGTGTCTAGCAAACGTTCACGGTTAGCACCCTTATAATCAACACGTAGTTCGTTTAATTTGTTTTTGATAGTTTGGTCATCGGCTGTATTGATATCTATATTAGTTTGCTTTTTGATCTCTTCAGCGTAATCAATTATTCGCCATTCCCCTCCCAAATCAAATTTATGACCATTATACTCAAATTCAGTTTTACCAAAAACCTTCAAAGCAATTTCTTTATAAAGCTCTTCAGCCAACTTCATACCATCTTTATAATCTGCGTAACTCCAATAAAATTCCATATTGGTAAATTCTTGTAGATGCTCGGGAGATGTGCCTTCATTTCTATACACTCGCCCAATTTCAAAAGTTTTCGGAAATCCCCCAGCCATCAATCTTTTCTGCCACAGTTCACCTACCGAAATACGCAGATAAACATCCAAATCAAAATCATTATGGTGAGTCTGAAATGGTCTAGCTTCTGCGCCACCAGTGGTAATTTCTAGAGTTGGAGTTTCTACTTCTAAAAAACCTTTTTCTTTCAAAAAATTTCTAGTCACATCCCAAAATTGAGATTTTTTAACGATGAGTTCACGCAATTCTTGATTCGTGACAAAGTCAAGATAACGTTTACGATAACGCTCTTCTACATCTTGAAGACCGTGCCATTTTTCAGGTAACGGACGTAAACTTTTGGTAAGCATCTTCCACCTATTTACCTGAAGAGTTTTTTCTTCTTTTTTGGTAACAAAAAGCGTTCCTGAAGTTTCTATAAAATCACCAATATCCACTGTTTCCATAAACAAATCAAAATCCTCGTCAGAAATACCATCACCTTTTCTGAGCAAAATTTGAAACTTGCCAGTTTGCGCAGAAACACTAGAGCCATCAAACAAATCCGCGAAAGCCACCTTACCTTGAGCGCGCAAAGCCATCACTCTACCAGCAATAGTAACTGTGCGATTTTCTTTCTGAAGATCTTGAAACTCAGCGACAAGTCTACTTATTTCAAAATCTCTCGCGGTTTTGGCAGGATAAGGATCCATACCAACATCACGCAACTTTTTCAGTTTTTTCAAACGCGTTTCTCTTATTTCTTCTAAAGAAGCCATTACTTAATATAATACACTATTTTATATTAATTATCTTGTATGTGATAGAACCAGAGGGTGCTTCATAAGAAAATTTCTGACCTTTTTTCTTTCCAATTACAGCTTTACCAAAAGGAGAATGAACTGAAATTTTAGCATTAGCTAAATCAGATTCTTCTCCGCCAACAATTTCGTAAACTTTCTCATTTTTATCACCTTCCCTCACAACCGTCACTTTTGAACCGAGAGCCACTACATCAGTGCTACGTGGAGAAGCCACGATAATCGCGCTTTTGAGAATGAGTTCTAATTTATTTATTCTGTCTTCTACCATACCTTGCACATCACGAGCTTCGTGATATTCAGCATTTTCAGAAAGATCTCCTAAAGACTTAGCATACTCTAACTGCTCAGCCACCTCCTTGCGTCTGGTTTTCTTAAGATACTCAAGCTCATCAGAGAGTTCTTTGTGTTTTTCTTTTGTAATATATTCTTCTCCGTTCATTTTATTTATTTGAAATAGAAGTGTATTGTATTAGTTTCTAATTAAAAGTCAACCTTGAAACAAGGTTTTAATGCTTATTTTGCTTTATACTTTTAATATTATGCCAAAATACACTGTTAAACCAATCCTTTCTTTTTCATCCATTCAGCATCTTGACGAACTAATTTAGAAATGTCCGACTGATTAGCCAATAAAGGCTTGATGGCCTCTTCAGCAAACACCCCGTTTTGAGAACCTTTAGCTAATATAAAAGCTCCTGTTTTTACCTTGTCTCGCAAAAAGATACCAGCCTCCGTAGAATTTTTGGCTTCATAGACTTCACAGCCGGCTTTTCTAGCTTCAGGAGCTAAAAAATTATTGGCGTCTTTACCTATTGTCACCACTAAATCCAAAAGTTTCGGATTACAGTATTGACCTATTTTTTTATGTTCATTTTCTGAGATTTCACCCAACTCGTTCATCATTCCTAAAATAGCAATCCTTTGGGGAGCCTCAAAAGAGTAAAGAGTGTCCAGAGCCATCTTAACCGCATCGGGACTAGCGTTGTATGTGTCATCTATAATTGTAGAATTTTTGAGACCTTGCAACCTTCTCATTCGTCCAGAAAAACTAATTTCCCCACAAATATTTTTCTTAATTTCTTCAAGAGGTAATTTGAGAACATCCGCGATAGAAACAGCGACACAAATTGAATACAACTGAACTTCTGACAAAGCTTCACAGGAAGAATTAAATATTTCCTTGCCTTCGCGCGAAATACTAAAAGCAAAACCGTTTTTGGTTTTGGAAATATTTTCTATTTTATAAAAAGAACCAAAATCTTTACCATAAAACAGAACTTTTTTATAATCTATATTTTCTGGAATTATTTGGCAAAGATCTTTATTAACAAAAACTTTGTCGCTGAAAAAACTCACTGACCATTCTTCTTCAGCCACTTTATGCAAAGTTTCAAAAAATTCCATATGTTCTAGCGCTACGGATGTAAGCACAGCAATATCCAAATGTAAATATTTACGAAATTGACTTATCTGACCAGGCGCATCAGTGCCAAGCTCAACCAGCACTATGTCAAAAGGATAATTAAAAAATATTTGAAATTCGTTTTTTATAAAAATACGAAACCAAGCTAAAAAGTTCCAAATTGGAGGCATTTTGTGACCAAAAAACACTAACGGCACACTTACGATATCATTATAATTACCTTCTTGATAACGCACTCTTTTACAAGACATCAAAGCTTTGGCAATAGCAATTTTAGTTGAAGTTTTACCCATACTGCCAACAACACCGATTATTTTAAAATCATGCTTTTTGCGCAATCTTTTAACTTGCCCCCCTAAAATCTTAACTAATATTTTTTTTAGAATTGATTTCATAAGATCAATAAATTTTAACTCAAAATTTCAGTAAAATAAAGGGGTGGAAATCCGCCACTTTATAGAAAGAGTTTAGAAATCAACTATTCTAAATACTCGGGAGTATTTACTGCCATCCAATCTAAAAGAGTGCGCATTACGAAAGTGCCCCCAATAAGATTTGTAACAGGACCTTTTTCCATTACTACGGTAAAAGCATACTTGGGATTTTCGTAAGGCCAAAAACCAATAATCCAAGAGTTTACAAATTGTTTATAAGCGCCAAGTTCGGCGGTCCCAGTCTTGCCCGCCACTTTAATCGCAGAAGTGTTGAGTCCAGAAGCCGCTCCTTCTGTAATAGACATTCTCATACCTTCTCTAGCTATTTGAAAATTCTTTTCTTCTCCTGATACTTTTTTCCCAGAAGCAACAGTGCTGGTGCTAGTAAACAAAATAGAAGGGGTTAAAAGTTTACCACCATTAGCTAAAGCTGAAGTGGCTACCACCGCTTGTATGGGAGTAATTTGGGTTCCATATTGACCAATAGCGGTATGATAAGTATTCCCAACTCTCCAAACATCACCTTCAAAAGTTTTTTCTTTCCACTCCGGGTCTGGAATAACTCCAGTTTCTTCTTTTTGAGAATCAAAACCAGTTTTTTTAGTAAAACCAAAAGCTTCTAAATATTTTTTTATATTTGCGATTCCTAAACCTTTTTGATCACCAAAACCGCCCCCTATTTGGTAAAAATAAATATCTGAAGAAACAGCAATAGCTCTCCTCATATCTACAGCACCATGGACTTTCCAGTCTTTAAAAATAGTAGGTTTATCTGGATTGTAAGGATTAGGCACAACCAATTGACCAGTGCTCATTATTTCTTTCTCTGGGGTAATAATATTTTCCTCCAAAGCAGCGAAAGCCAAAAAAGGTTTGACTATGGAACCCGGAGTATAAAGACCAGAAATAATTCTGTTTAAAAAAGGATTACGACTATCTTTATAATAACTTTCAATTTTTTCTACATCCTTACCTTCCGTCATTATTTCAGAATTGTATTCAGGAAAACTGATTAAAGCCAAAAGTTCGCCCGATTCAACATCCATAATAACTCCCGCGCCACCCTGAAAACCAGATGAACCAGCAAGATTTTTGATAATATCAAAAAGTTTAGCTTGCACCCTAGAGTCAATTGACAAAACCACATCTTCACCATCTTTAGCAGGCCTCACCACACTTTGAGAAACAATACTACCGTCAACCGCAGTTTCTACAAGCTTAGAACCGTTACGTCCTGTGAGTATTTCGTTCAAATATAATTCAACACCATCTTTAGGTGAAAATTCTTCTTCGTAATAAAAACCTGATTTATCCTTAGCGGGATATTTTACGAAACCGAGTAAGTTAGAAAAACCTGATTCTTCATAATATTTTCGCAGGGGAAAATCAGCATCTGCGTCAGTCTTGTCATTCCAAATTAATTTTTGTCCTTCTCGACTATAAACAGCGCCCCTAGGAGCAACAAGAAGTATTTGTTTAAGTTTGTTGTTTTCACTTCTATTTTTATAAAATTCTCCATTTGCTATCTGCAAGGAACCAAATTTAAACAAAAAAACACCAGCAATAACAAGACAAACAAAACCTAGAATCGGAAATACTTTGGGAGAAATAGACTTTTCTAAACGACCTTCAAATTGGTAAATATCAAAATGTGGCAAATTTTTAGAATCAATAAAAATATCTTCAGGATCTATCGCCTCGTATCGCTTTTTTTTCCACTTTCCTATTAACTTATTTAAATAACCGAGCATAATTAATTAAAGAAATCGACGCCAGTAAATTTTGTCACTCATAAACATCACCAACATCACAAGACAAATAGAAAATATCAAAAATAAATATGTATGTATAAACCCATCTCCAAGATAATAAACCATATCAAGCAACACTCCTACAAAAATTATTTCATAAGGCGAATTAACAAAGCAGGCAAAAATAAAAGCCAACGGGAAAAAAAGCCACCAACCAAACATAATTGGAATCACAACCACAGCTAAAGAAGATAATATTCTAAAAACCAAAAACATTGATCTATTGATTTTGACACACAAAAACTATACCGATTTTTGAAATATCAACCGGTAAAGACATCATAGCATTTTTGAATCCCGAAGAACTATCTTCATCTACAACACCAACAACAGCTATAAGATACTCGGAAGAACCACCTACCATTATTTTGTCTCCAACAATTATATCAAAATCAATAGGCACTCTAACTTCCAAATTACCACCCCCCACACCTTCTACTTCTACAGGTTCATTAGTGCGAGCCACATAACCGTAAGAAATCTGACCAACAAAAGAATTTAGTTTTACAATTGCTTGATTACCAGATTTTTCTGCAATTTTCCCTATCATAACTCTGTCACTCGCTAAAACCAACCCTCCTTCTTCAAGATTATTATCAAAATTTGTATCAATAAATATAGAATCTAAAGGAACTTGCGGAGGTTTTGCTGTCACAGCAACAGCAACAAAATTATCTATGGGTTTTAATTTAAGTTCCTCTCGTAATTTTTGATTTTCATATTTTAAAGATTCATAATCTAAAACAGCGAGACGCCAATCTTCAGACTGAGATCTTAATAAATTATTTTCTTCAACAAGATCATCTTTATCAGAAAAATATTTTGGTATTTGACCAAATTTATCATAAAAATAATTACCAGATTTAAACAAAGGAGAAAATATATTTGAAAAAACAGAGCGCACTGGTTTCAACGTGCCAAGCACAACCAAAAGACCAGCCACAATTAAAACTATAAAAAACTTGGTGGGAGTTTTTTTAGGTCTTTTAGTGGTTTGTATTAGGTACGTCATTTTCGTCAGCGATTAATATATCTTTAAATTCTTCTAATTTTTCCAAAATAATACCAGTGCCACGAACTACACAAGTAAGCGGATCATCAGCTATATAAACCGGCATTTTTATTTCTTCTTTTAGTATTTCCGCAAATCCTTTAATCAAAGCACCGCCACCAGCTAAATAAACACCTCTATGCATTATGTCGGAAAGAACTTCTGGTGGTGTCACTTCCAAAACTTCTTTAACTGCTTCAACTAATATTTCTATAGAATGAGAAATAGCTTCTCGCACATCAGAATCGGTTACAACAACCTCTTTAGGTAAACCAGTTATAAGATCTCTACCTCTCGCTTGTGTTTCTAGTGGGTTTTCTGTAGGTAAAAGAGAAGTTATAGAAACTTTAATATTTTCTGATGTTTTTTCACCAATAATAATTTTAAATTCACTTCTTACATAAGCAGAAATATCAGAATTGAGTTTATCTCCCGCAATACGCACATTTTTAGTGCTAACCACACCGCCAAGTGAAATAACCGCAATATCGGCAGTGCCTCCACCCATATCTATAACCATATTACCGACTGGCTCTTTTATTGGTAAATGCATACCTATGGCAGCAGCCATCGGCTCTTCTACAACATGCACTATACTAGCACCAGCATTTTTGGTAGCATCTCTGACCGCTCTGGTCTCAACATTAGTAATACTTGAAGGCACCCCGACAACTACCCGAGGACCTAGAAACTTTCTTGAAACCTTCTGAGCTTTGTTAAGAAGATAACGGAGCATTTCTTCGGTTACTTCAAAATCCGAAATAACTCCACCAACAATTGGTCTTACAGCAACAATGTGTGGAGGGGTGCGACCAAGCATTCTTTTAGCCTCAGTGCCCACAGCAACCACCTGACCTGTCTTTTGATTAACAGCAACAACCGAAGGCTCATTCAAAATAATGCCTTTACCTTTCACATAAAGCAGTGTATTGGTTGTTCCTAAATCAATACCAATATCGTTGCGCAAAACTCGCATCCATTGCTCTAATTTCTCTTTTAACATACGTACGAATAATTTAACACAAATTTCTGAATTCGTCGCTGTTTTGTTTTTTAGGTTTTTATTTCAAAAGATTGTCAATTTCACTTTCGGAAATCATTTTAACTTCACCGGTCTTTCTATTTTTGAATTCTAATTTTCCAGAAGCAACATTTTTTTCGCTAACAATAATTTGGTAAGGCATCCCAAGCAGATCTGCATCTGCAAACTTTTCTCCAGCTCTTGCGTCTCTGTCATCATACAAAACGTTATTTTCGCCAAGTTTTTTATAAATCTTTTCTGACATTTCTTTCACTTCAGGTTTTTCTGAAGGTATTTCAACTAAACTAAATTTAAAAGGCGCCACGCTCTCCGGCCAAACAATTCCTTTGTCATCAGAAAACACTTCAACAATAGTCCCCATAAGTCTCCCTAATCCAATACCATAACAACCCATAAAGACTGATTCAAATTCTCCTTTTTCATTTTTGTATTTTAAATCAAATGGTTCTGAAAATTTAGTGCCAAGATTAAATATATTTCCAACTTCAACAGCCTTTTTTTCAATAAGTTCATCTTTTTTCAACCCCAAACTTTCTATCGCCTCATCAGTATAAACTTCCTTATTGATAGCTATTCTTTGTTGTTCATCAACATATATAGTGTCTTCGCCAGCTTCTGTTAAAGTTTGAAATTCGTGAGAAGATTTAGAAAAAGTGCCTCCAGACGAAAGAGTTATGTAAGTTGAGTTACCAATACCAACTCTTTCAAATATGTTTTGATATGCAACCTTTGCTTTCTCATAAAAAACATTATGCTCAGCTTCGTTTTTAGAAAATGAATACAGAGCTTTCCAATAAAATTCTCTACCTCTCATTATTCCAGATTTACTTCTGGCTTCATTCCTGAAAATCTCTTTAAAGTCATAAGGATAGATCGGTAAATCTTTATAAGAGTTGATATATTGTTTTAAAATGTTGGAATAAGCTTCTTCATTAGTCCAGGACAAACCAACATCTGTCCCATTTTTTAATTTTGTTTTAAACCAGTTGTCCACCACACCATCATCCCACCTGTTTGTTTTTTCCCAAACTTCTTTGTTTTGAAGTATAGATGTTTTCATTTCGGTACCTCCGATAGCGTTCATTTCCTCTCTAATAATACCTTCTATTTTTTTAATCACACTCAAACCAAGTGGTAAATATGAATACACTCCCGCCATCTCTTTATGAACATAACCGCCACGTATCAAAAATTGTGCATTTTTAGCGGTTTCATCTGCTGGCGCTTCGCGTCTGGTTTTTGTAAAAAGTCGTGATTGTCTCATTTTTTTATCTTACCTTAAACATTTATTTTTTGCATCAAAATAAAATTTTTAAAAAAGTTTCAAGATATCACGGTAAGTGATGACAACCATAAGAGCAATAAGTAAAAAGAAGCCGATAGTGTTAAGAGTGTTAGCCACCTTAGGGTTGATAGGTTTTCTAGTAATACTTTCTATTATCACAAAAAGCACTCTACCCCCATCAAGCGCGGGAAATGGAACTAAATTGATGACCGCTAGATTAATAGATATTAAAGCTGTAAAAGTTAAAAGATAAGCAAAACCGAGTCTGCTCGCGTCGCCCACCAAACCAATAATACCAACTGGACCAGAAACTTGAGAAATATTAGCTTGACCTTTCACAGCGTCTTTTATGAGCCCCGCTATGCCTTTCACGGTCAAGACAGAAATCTCAGCAGTGCTTCTACCACCTTGATAAATTGCTTTATGAACGGGTAAAGAAAGTGTTCCTACCATATCCATATTGATACCTATCATTTTTTTACTTTGTGAATCATCAACTTTAGGAACAATTTCAAAATCTAAAATTTCCCCACCACGATCAACCCGAATAGACATCTCCCCAGAAGAATCATTTATAAAATTAGGCACGTTATCTAAAGTTGGTAACTCTAATGTGCCAATATTTGAAGAAAGTTCTTTAATTTTATCACCAGCTTTAAGACCAGTCTCTTGAGCTGGCCAACCATCAATCGTTTCTATTATAGTCAACGAAGGATCTTTCACGTCACCACCAAAATTATTGTCAACTGAAACCGGCACCCCAAACATAAAACTGATGGAAAAAAGAAACCAAGCAAAAAGAACATTAAACGCAACACCCGCGCAAAGCACCGCAGCCTGCCACTTTTTAGAAACTTGAGTGAATCTTTTACCCACAGAAACATCTCCCGAAGAAAGTTTATCTGAGCTTTGTAAAGAAATCTGAGTATTTTCTGAAAAAGAATTTTCTTTTGAATCTGGCTCATCTTCTTCATAATCTTCTCCAAAAATTTTGACAAAACCTCCAAATGGAATCCAATTTAAAGTAAACAAAGTCCCCCATTTCTTACCAAGAATTTTAGCGCGTGGCGGAAACCCGAGGCCAAATTCATCCACCCTAATCCCAGCTTTTTTGGCAACCAAAAAATGCCCAAGTTCATGGACAAAAACCAGCACCCCTAAAATAATCAGAAAAATTAAAAATGTCATTAAAACTAATTTCTTATTTCAGACTCTTTCTTGTCAGTTAATTCTTGTAATTTGGTATTAGCGGCATCTATTATTTTTTGCATTTCTTCCTTCAGTCTAAATTTGTCATCTTCACCCATACCACCAGCTTTTTCTTTTTCGTCTATCGCCTTGCTTGTTTTATCACGCAAAGCTCTAATAGAAACTTTAGCTTCTTCAAATTTTTGTTTAGCAACTTTTACAAATTGGAGCCTTCTTTCTTCAGTTAAATCTGGAAAAATGATACGCAAACCTTTTTCAAAGGGCGCCACCGATAGACCTAAATTTGAATCATTGATTGCTCTTTCAATGTTCTTACCAATAGTAGCATCCCAAGGTTCCACCCTTACAGTTTTAGCATCTTCGGTTGTTATGTTGGCCAATTCCCTGACAGGCATACGTGAACCATAAGCCTCAACTTGAACTGTATCAAGAATAGCGGACGTAGCACGACCAGTGCGAATAGAAGTAAACTCTTTCGCGAGCCATTTTTCTATATCTTGGCACTTTTCTTTTAATTCTGAAAAATCAAACATAATACTATTGTAACATACAAGCCAACCATTCCAAAAGCACCTTTGGAGAACTGCCTTTGTTTGAAGCTAATATCTTAGCTTTTAATAAATAATCTAAATTCTTCGCGTCAGTTTTATTTAATTGTGAATTTTTGGTCAAATGTTGACGATACACTTCCTCTAAATTTTTCAAAACTTCTCTAGCATCGGTTTTGTCAGCATTTTTCGTGAGTGTTTTTATCATTGTAAACTTGTCATTTATATCTGAATTTAAAAACTTCAGAGCTCTTTTTTGAGCGAGAGAAACTGTAGAATTATTCTCTTGTTCAGAAAAATTTTCTATAATCCTAACTCTGGAAAGAAAAGTCGGCAGGACGCCACCTAAACTGGCGAGATTTATAAAGATGTAAGTCCCAAATGGTGGTTCCTCTAAAGTTTTAAGCAAAGCGTTTTGAGCTTCGTGAGTAATAGACTCCACATAAATAAAAGAGGCTTTTATTTTCCCCACGAGAGGCTTGCCGATAACCCAATTTTCAAAATCACGCACATCGCTTATACCAAAAGATTTATTTTCAATTAACAAAAAATCGGGATTGGCGTGAATGTCAAAATTTACCCTTTCTTTCAATATTTTATAAACAAAATTACGGCCATCTCCCCCTACCACTAAGTTAGCGTGATGTAATTTTATTTCCTGATCCATTTTTATATTATCTTTTCGCAACCATTACTCTTTTGTAAGAATCTAAATGCTCCAAAGCGATACCTGTGCCCTTAGCCACACAATAGAGTGGTTTTTCCGCCAATCTAGTTTTAACACCAACTCTTCTAAAAACAAGTTCTGGCAAATTACGAAGAGCAGAAGTGCCACCAGTCATAATGATGCCGTAATCTATAATATCCGCCGCAAGTTCTGGAGGAGTCTCTTGTAAAACATCTTTGATGGCTTTTATTATTTCTCTTAATTCTCTTGAGATAGCTTTAACAATTTCGTTGGTTTTAATTTCCACCGATCTAGGAAGTCCCGAAACAAGATCTCTCCCCTTAATCACCATAGAAAATTCTTCATCTACCGGCAAAGCTGAGCCAATTTTTATTTTTATTTCTTCAGCGGTTTTATCACCAATAGCCAAGTTAAAAGTTTTTTTGATGTAATCAGCAATACTTTCATCTATTTTATTGCCAGCACATTTAACTGAAGTAGAAGAAACAATACCACCAAGAGAAATAACCGCCGCATCAGTCGTCCCACCGCCTATGTCCACCACAATGTAACCTTTAGCTTCATAAATAGGAATACCAGCACCGATAGCCGCAAGTATAGGTTCTTTTACAACAAAAGCATTTTTTGCTCCAGCTTTAATCGCTGCTTCTATCACGGCACGTCTCTCAGTGGAGGTAACACCCGCCGGAACCGATATGAGCACTTCTGGCTTCACAAAACTAAATCTACCTAAAGCTTTTTTCATATAATAAGAAAGCATAGCTTCGGTCACTTTGTAATCGGCAATGACACCATCTTTCATGGGTCTGTAAGCCATAATGGCTTCGGGAGTTCGCCCAATCATCACTTTAGCTTCATTACCCACAGCCAAAATTTTGTTGTTTTCAAGCAAAACCGCAACAACTGAAGGTTCATTTAAAACCACCCCTTTACCCGGCAAAAAAACCAGAGTATTTACGGTGCCTAAATCAATACCAAGTTTTTTATAAAAAAGTTTCATTACACTAGAATTGAATAATATAATGATTTTATCTTTATTTCAAATATATAAGGCTTTGAAAAACTTGCGACTTTTTGATTTTTGTTTTTTACTTAAAGTATGTTCCTAATTAACTGTCTACCATTTTTAAAAGGTCTGAATAAGGAGTCCCTTTCTTATTTTGGCCCAAAGTATATCAAACCAGGTTCTCTTGTAAAAATAAATGTAAGAGGAAAAGGTTTGCCTGCATTGGTGTTGGAAAGTAAAAATATAGTTGAGAAAAAAGCGGAGATAAAATCAGCGGATTTCAAATTGAAAAAAATCTCGGCAGTTTCTGCTAAACCTTTTCTACAAGAAGAATTTTTTGAATCTATCAAACAAATTTCAGAATATTTTGCATCACCATCAAGTGGTATTCTCGCTCATCTTATCCCAGTTTTTATTTTAGAAAATCCAGAAATTCTTTCTATATTAAAAGAACGTTCTACCAACAAAAAAAAGTTTGTAGAAAATGTTAAAAGTGAAGTCTCAGTTTTACAGGCTTCAGAAGATGAAAGATATATACATTACCGTTCTCTAATTAGAGAAGAATTTGCCAAAAAAAAATCAGTTTTTCTTTGTTTGCCTCAAAATGAGGATATCAAACATGCTAAAGAAAGATTGGGGCGTGGTATAGAAACTTACGTTTGCGCTTTTCATAAAGATATGAACACAAAAGAACTCAAGAAAGAGTGGAAGAAAGTGGTTTCTATGTCACATCCCGTTCTGATAATTGCTACCGGAAGATGGCTTTTTATACCTCGCGATGATATGGGCACCATTATCATAGACAAAGAAAATAGTAATGGTTGGAAAACTCTTTCGCGTCCATTTATAGATCTTAGATATTTTGCAGAAACACTAGCCAGCAAAAAAAATAGTCGCCTTATAATCGGTGACACATTTTTAAGAACAGAAACTTTATACCGATACAAAAAAGGTGAAATCTCTGAATTTGAAAACGTTAAATGGCGTCTGCTGTCAGAAGTCCAAACCTTTATAATAGATTTAAAAAAGAACACAAAAAAAGAAAAGGAATTCAAAGCGGTATCAAACGAGTTACATAATCTTATTAAAGAGACAATAGAAAAAGGTTCGCGTATGTTTATTTTTGCAGCAAGAAAAGGTTTGTCGCCGATAACTATATGTAGAGATTGTGGCGAACAAGTAAAATGTTCCAATTGTGAATCTCCGGTAGTTTTATATAAAATCCGCTCAACTAAAGACGGAACAAGTAATGGTGCTTTTAAATGTCACCAATGTGGAGAAACTAGAGACGCCGCTGAAGTTTGTCAAAATTGCCGTAGCTGGAAACTAGCTGCTTTTGGTTCAGGCATTGATAGAATAGCAGAAGAAATAAAAAAAGAGCATCCTAATATAAAATTTTTTGAAATCCATAAAGACGCAGTTAGCACTGCCACTAAAGCCACTAATATTGCGGAAGATTTTTATAAAAACCGAGGGGCTATATTGCTGGGCACCGAGATGGCTTTTTCTTATTTAAATAAAAAAGTAACCAATTCTGCCATCGCTTCTTTTGATTCGCTTTTTTCTATACCGGATTTTCGCATTAGAGAAAAAATTTTCAGCACCATATTACAAACCAGAAATTTAGCAAAAAAGAATTTTTTGATTCAAAGCCATAACCCAGAAGACCAAACGATTAAACTCGCCACAGCTGGTAATTTAGCGGATTTTTACAAAATAGAAATGGAAGATCGCGAAACTTTAGGTTATCCGCCTTTTGGTATATTTATAAAAATAACAGTAAGAGGCACCAGAAGTTTTGCTATCAAAGAAGCTGAAAAAACCAAAGTCATTCTGCAAGACTGGAATCCTGCCATTTTTTCCTCAGTTCACGAAAAAAAAGGTGAACAATTAGCGATCAATATAGTCATCAAAATATCTAGAGAAAATTGGCCAAACAACGATTTAAAAAATATTTTGAAACTTTTACCACCGCATTTTGAAATAAAAATTGATCCAGATAACATCTTATAACCTCTTTTTTATCAAGTAATTTTGTGTTAAAATAAAGAGATGAATGAGATAGTCCAAAAAGAAAATAAAGTCTTGAGACAAATTGCTCAAGAAGTATCTGTTGAAGATATAAGAAGTCGCAAAATAGAAACTATCATTAGAAGAATGATTAAAGCTCTCAACAATCAAGATGATGGAGTAGCTATTGCCGCCCCACAGATCGGAGAAAATCTTCGCATTTTTGTGATATCTAAAAAAATTTTTGAAATAATAGAAGAAGAACAAAAAAGCAACGGGAAGAAATCAAAAAGAGAAAATTTAGACGAGTTTGAAAACTCAAACAAAAAAAAGGAATATAAAGATTTAATTTTTATAAATCCAGAGATAATTAAAATTTCAAAAAAGAAAATGAAGGTTGATGAAGGTTGCTTGTCAGTGCGTTGGCTTTACGGCAAAGTAGAAAGAGCGGAAAAAATCACCGTGCGAGCTTATGATGAAAATGGCAAACCCTTCACTATGGGTGCCTCCGGTCTTCTCGCCCAAGCTTTTCAGCACGAAATAGACCATTTAAATGGCATACTTTTTATAGACAAAGCAACCGATTTGAAAGAAATGATTCCAGAAGAAACCGAGTAATAATAAATATTTAGCTGAAATAAAATGGAAAAAGAAAAAATAAAATTTGTTTTTTTTGGCAGTTCAGATTTTTCAGTCCACGCATTAAATGAATTAAAAATCCACAACATTCTACCTAATCTAATTATAACGACTCCAGACAAACCTAAAGGGCGAAAGTTGACGCTCACTCCAACCCCAGTAAAGATTTGGGCTAAAGAAAATAATGTTGAAGTTATGGAACCTGTTTCTCTTAAAAATTCTGATCTTGTTTCAAATCTCGTGTCTCGTAAATCTGATTTATTTTTAGTCGCCTCTTATGGCAAAATAATTCCCCCTGAAATCTTTAAAATACCGGAACACAAAACCTTAAACCTCCATCCTTCACTGCTTCCAAAATATCGTGGCGCTTCCCCTGTTCAAAGTCAGATTTTAAATAACGAAAAAAATATCGGTGTGTCTATTATGCAAATAGATGAAGGTATGGATACGGGACCAGTGGTGGTGCAAAAGAAAAGCAATTTTAATAATTGGCCTCTTGGTAGAAAAGAGCTAGAAAAAGAGTTAGCAGTAGAAGGTGCCAGACTTTTGATTTATGTATTACCAGAATGGATTCAAGGGGTTATTGAACCTATAATGCAAAATGAAAGAGAAGCCACTTACTGTAACAAAATAGAAAAGAAAGACGGAGAATTAGATATAGATTTAAACGATTTAGAAAAAAATGCGCTTGAAAATTTACTTAAAATTAAAGCTTTTGAAGAATGGCCGACCGCTTATTTCTTTTTAAAGAATAAGCGAATTATAATTACTGACGCCGAAATTCAAAATAATAAATTAGAAATCTTGCGCGTAAAACCTGAGGGCAAATCTGAAATGCTTTTCGTGGATTTTCTGCGAGGAATCAAATAGTCAACTGTCTATTTTTTTCTTTTAATACCTCGCAATATTTTTTTGATTTTAGCACCACCCTGTCTTAACTTACGAACATTTTTCTTTTTCACAGAAGAAAGCTCATAACTGATTTTGTCTTTTACAATGTCAATAGCGGCATAAAGATCATCAGTTTTAGCTTCTGCATAATAAGTTTCCCCGCCACAAACAACTTGAATTTCTGCTCTAAAAATATTTCCAGACTTATGGCGTTCAGAAGTTTTTCCTACCTCAACATTTATTAAAACCTCTTCAGGTTTTGGAAAAAATTTTTTTAACATTTTTATTTTTTTGTCCAAATAGCCAGAAATTGAAGGGGTCAGAGATATGCCTGTAGCTTTTGTGTTGATCTTCATTTTTTATGTTATTAACATTAATAATTAAACTGATAAACTTTTAATTAAAAATATTGATAAGATAAGAATCTATCGTGCGCTGATCTAAATCATAAAAATATTCTCCATCTTCATAAAGTCTTTTGGCTAGACCCTTGCCTACAAAACGCCAATGCCAAGGTTCAAATTGATAATAATTGTTACCTTCTGGGTAAGAAATAACAAAACCATATTTATAAGCGTTACTCAAAAGCCAATCATACGCTGAACTACTTTTAAAATTGTCAAAATTGGCTCCTAATTCAGGAGTAGTAAAATCAATTGTCGTTCCTAATTGATGTTCGGAGAATCCTTGATCAGCAGAAAATTGATTAGCACCGCTTCCATAAGTAACCAAATAAGCATTTTTTAAAGCCCCCTGTTCACCAAACGAACGAAATCCAGAAATTATTTTCAAATTAATACCATTTCTTTTGGCAGACACCAACATTTCTTGAAGATAAGGAAAAGCTTTCGTGTGAAATTTGATTTTCTTACCTTCTTCATAAACATAATCAGGCGGAATATTTACTAAATCTTCAGGTATATAATTTTCATTCAAAAAATAGACTTTGGAATATTTTTGTAAAAGTTCTTTGTCGGTTTTAGATAATATGTCTAGTTTGCCAACTGTGCCGGCGATTTGTTTAATCTGACTTGCAAATTCACTATTTTTTTGTTGCTCTTTATAAAGAGCATCGGCTAAAAACATATTTTGATCTTCTAAATCTGAAATTTTTGCCTCCAAAGCAATAGCATTCTGAGCTACTTCTTTTTGAAATAAATAATAAAAATAACCCAAAACTACAAGCTCTGCGAGCAACACCACAAGCAACACAAACGAGATTATTTTTTTATTAAAACGCCCTTCCATAGAGTAATTTTATCACAGAAATGGAAAAAGGGGGCAAGACCCGAAGGTCTGCCCCCATAATGCACTAAGTGCGTCTCTTAATCGCTATTGATTTGATTAATTTTCCAAAACATCTTTAGGTTTTGTAAACGCTCATTGAGCGGTCAGTTAATCTAACTGACAAGGATATCATCCCTTTTCAACACTGATCCAGTGTTGCACAAAACAAAAATTGTTTGGGAAAATTTCACTATTTCCAAAAACGATTAAGAGAAAGAACAATCCAGTCCCCTGAATTAAAAACTAAATGGGGACTTCAAAATAACAGTAGGAAGCGTTGGCGACAAAATCACCACCATCCCCTACCATTTGAGCCTGAAAGACAGATTGAGATTCTGTCTCTGAGACTCCGATTATTCTCTCTGGAGTGGAGGAGAAATTCCCCTCCTCATCCTTCAAGAATTCGTGGACGAAAAGGTTACCCTCTTCGTCCTCCGCCAGGATGGGCGCGAGTTTGTCAACCACCGCCACCCGAACCTCTCCGCCAAACTTCCAGTCAATATAACCGGCTCGTTTGGCGATATTTGTCGCTTGTGCCTCAGCCCACTGAGTCACAGCGACCATGTCAGTCACATCACCCTCAAACCGATACTTCTTAAAAGTTTGGGGTGAGGCAAGCAACTGTTTGGTGAAGGAACTTACGTAACCTCCACCAAGACCAATGGTTGCCACTGACAACCTCTCGGTCTTTGTAACCCCCGTTTCCGTTTTTGCAACAACGGGAGTCACCGGGCCGGTAGCGGTAACTTCTGTTGAGACTTCCATTCTGGTGGAAGCCTCCGCTGTCACCACCAAAAGCTGTTTTCTCAGCTGGTGGTTCTGGACGGCAACCGTCACAACCATTGCTACCATAACAATGTTGGCAACGGCGCGCGTCCAGATTTTCATCCGAGACAAAAAACTTGCTCTCATCTCCCTCCTCCCTCAAAAAAAATTGTTTCTTTCCTATCTCTATCGGCCATTTTAAAAAAAATAGGCCGATAATAAGTGCTTCGCTTTTCACCAACGAAGCACCTTTTTAGATTCCTGACAATCTCTTTCGGACTGTTTCCGTGCACAGTCTTCCAAACAGTGCTCTTGGAAACGTCCATCAGAGGAATGGGAGAGAGCCAAACCCCATTGGTGTCTTTTCTGACCTCAACCAAATATCGGAGGTCCTTTTCCGCATCAGACACCTGGATAAATTGCTTTTCTCCCTTGGAAACAAAAGGGAAATTTAATATATCCTTCCTGTTTCCGTTTATTTTTTTTGGAGGGTCGTTGCGGACAATGAGCCTACTAAAAAAATAGACTCCCAGCCCGACAACCAAAACCCAGAGAAAGACCACTCCCCATTTGTTCCTCACGGACATCTGGGACATCTGGGGCATCTGAGGAGGCGCCTCTGCTTCTGCCTCTGCCACCAAAGTGCAAATCACTCTGATGGCTCTGTTATTTCCCGCATCACCAACTGTCCTGGTGGTGATGTTGTTCGGAGGAATAACAGCGAGCTTCTCGCTGATGAAGGCTTTAGCTTGCAATGCCCTCCTGTCTCCGAGGTCTTGGTTCAGATTTCGGCTTCCCGTGGTGTCGGTGTAGCCGATAACGGAAATCCGAATCTGCTCTTCTCCAACTTTTTTTTGGAGAAGTTTTTGGATCGGAGAGATAACCCTCCTTTCCAAATTTTTGGACACTTCGCCACCGTCCACGATAGCGAATTGCCCAACCTCAAATCCAACAACAACCTCATCAATTATGGTTTCGGTTTTTGGAGCCGAAACCAAACTCATTGACGAAAAAGAAAAAAATGCGAACAACCAGAAAAATTTTTTCATCTCTCCCCCCCCTTGCCCATCGGGCAAAAAAGTCTACCGCACTGATCCAGCACAGTAGATAAAAGAAGTTTCTGGAGGGCCCCACAGGAGCCCCCCAGGAGAATTATTCACCAGCAGATGATTGCCCAACAACACGGACAATCACCCTCCGATCCTGAGGATTGTGTTCGGAGCGGGATTTGTCCTCGCTTAGCGAGACAAATTGCTTCATATTCTCTGCCCCGAACTCAACCAGCTGGTTATAAACCTTCTTGGCGCGACTTCGCGCCAAGACCGCATTATATTCCGGCGACCCCGCAGAGCAGGCGTGTCCCTCCACTTGTAGAAGGCACGCGCTTTTGCTGCGCTCTGCGAAGTTTTTGATCTCTGACAAGTATTCCGACTTTATGTCGGACTTGTCGAAATCAAAAAAAACTTCAAGTGGAGGCAGATTGCATTCCTCCACTGACTCCCGAACCGCGACAGGTTCCGCCACCGCTTGGGCAACGGTGGGAGTCGGTAGGGGTTGAGGTTCTGGCTTGCTCATATTTGCTATGAGCGCCTTAGCCACCTCTTCCCAAGGGTTGACTTCCGGCTCCGCCGGTTGCGAAGGGGCCGAAACGATTTCCACTTCCTTTTCAGGAGGCGGTTTCGGTCCTTCAATTGGCCCGTCATTCATACAGTAAAAACTGTATTCGGGCCAATCTTCTGGGGAGGTTATTGATGTTCCTTTGCCATAACCCAAGGCAGAGCCAAGGGCTACGTCATTGGAACCGTTCACGCTAGCCCCTCCCAAACTCAAACCTTTGATGCTGGTTTGAGTTTTGGAAGCCATAATAACCTTCCCGAACATAGCAACCCGGTTGGCGCCGGTTTGCTTCTTGCACTCTTTGGCACCTTCAGCCTGGAATCGGCTTTCGGGCCAAAGAGGCAACCCTTTGACGGTGACCTCGCCCAGGATTTGGTCTTGGATGACCGCATCCTGGATAAAGGCCAGCTTGCCGGGGTTGTAGTCCATAAATTCTACAAACCCCTTGTCCTTTACCTTTCCTTTCTGGTATCGGACAAAGAAGACTCTCTTTTCCCTGGCCAAATGTTTTACAGGGAAAAGAATGTCGGACAAGCCGACCCCGTCTCCCTTTGCCATTTGGTTGATCTGTTCAACAGACCAACGTTTTGCCAAAGGGACACTTTGGCTTTCCTTACTCATCCCAGAACTCCCAGGTCCTGGAATGACGTAAGTGGAAGGTCCCGCCGGCATTGCCGGCGAAAACTGCCTTGGGATCCCACCGCCCCCACTACTACTACCGGGATTATTGTAAATAATCGCGGTAGCTTCGCTAGTGGCACTTGCCAACGGATCTGCTTCTTGAGCAAATCCAAACGTTGGCAAAAGAAGCAAAACACTGAAAATCTTTTTCATTGGATCCTCCCTTTCTGGGAGCGACGGTTTTTACCGTCGCCCCCAAACATTAGGTTAATCGCAAACAGAGCCTCCGCAGGCCCCGCCGTTGACGACGGAACTGGAGGCATTGTGGGCTCCAGCGGACATAAAGTCCGCGCCCAAATTAATGAAGGAATCCCCCACACTCTGCAGGGATCCCGAAAGGGGCCCCGCGTCACTGGCTTTGTAATTGGCAAAGCCATTGAAACCAGCGACGCCAGAAAAATTTTGGTCAGCTCCTCCCATCTGAATCCAGGAGCCAACCGCACCGACTCCCTCCACAAAGGAGGTAGTTCCGCCGGCCGTGTTGGGGGTTACTATGGCAAAGGATGAATCCTTTGTCATAGCATTCGCCTTCTTGGAAACGGCGTCCCCCGAAAGCGATACGGCTGTATTGCCATTGGCACCAGCCTTGCCGCTATCACTCACAGAGCCGGTTCCGGAGATAAAGTTTCCATAACCGGCGAGGGTATTCCCCCAGCCGCTAGAAAACTCATCCCCCCTGTTGATAGAAGCCTCGTTAAACTGATTAACGAGACCCTCCGCCCCAACCTCGGCCTTGGTTGTTCCCTTAGCCCACGATTGAAACTCGTTGTAGGCTTTGGAAAACGACGATGCCGAGTCGGCACCCTGATGGCTAGCCCCAGTGGACCAACCATTGTTCAGGGTGTCTCCAGAGGCATCACAAGGACCCTCGGAGTTGAAAAATGAGAACGACACCTCGCTGGCAATGCCGCCAGTAAATTCGTTCCCATGCTCCCAGGATGTCTCCTGGAAAGCGTTCCCGGACGCCTGCTGGGTAGGAGCGGCCTCCTGAGCCAGAGCCATCCCCCCAGCGAACACTCCTAAAAACAGGCAAAACAACAAATTTCTCATTTTTCTTTCCTCCTTTTTTCTTTTTTGTTGGTTTGTGCTAGTTTTAAAAAACCAAAACTAGCACCAAAAAGCGCGTAATGTCAAAGGACACTTACGCGCTAGTGATACCATATTTTGGATAAAATTGCAAGTCCTAACTCGTGTTTTAATCTTTTTTACTTACCCGCTTACTTTTCTTTGTTGGAGGAGGAGAAAAAAGCCTAAAGAGTAAATTATTTTCTAGCTTTTCTTTTAGGTCTTCTATGAACTCTTCAGAGCCGATTCTAACAGTATTTTTAATCACTCTGGTGATAGCTTGAAGATTTCTGCTAGCCTTGATCAAATTAATTAGAACTATAGAAAAAAGAATTGTCAATATGATAGTAGCTATTGACGCTATGAAAAAAAAGATTTCTGATTTCATCAGTGGTTCCATATTTATCTTACATTATATCTAGTCTATTTTCGTGGTCAAACCAAAAAGTTGATAAGCTCATATCTTAAAACTTCGGTTTTTTGTTTTTTCCGCTTTATTCCAAACCCATCATTTCTCAACTAATCTTTTGAGTTCATCTATAACAGCTTTCTCCCAATATTTCATAGAGTACCAACTAATCAATGGTTTAGCGACAACACGAAGCCAAGGTTTACGAATAAAAACTTTATACGTGTAGTTTATTACAGTCTCCTCCTGATTTTCAGAAAGTAAAAATTCCTCATGACCAGAAATGCCGAGTTTAGAATTTTCGTTATCTGAAATAAAACCTCTCTCAGGAAGTATTTGGTATTTCATTTTTACTAAAAATTTTTGACCAAACGACTTGACGATCGCTTCTATTTTCAAATTGTTTCCATCACGATTTATAACTCGTATAGATTCCGCGACTCTGGGAAAATATTCAGGCCATTTTTCAAAATCCGTCATAATGGTAAAAACTTTTTTAAGGGGTGCTTTGATTAACCATGAGGCACGAAGAGTAATATTTTTCATACAAAAATATTACCACAAAATTGATCAATTTTTCGTATAAACAAAAAAGAATTTAACACATTGCACAATGACTCCAATTTCTGCTATAATGCAAAGTATTCCGCGGTGGCGCAGCGGTAGCGCAGTCGCCTGTTAAGCGATTGGTCGTAGGTTCGAATCCTACCCGCGGAGCAAAGTAGGATGGTTAGACGCTTTTGCGATGCAAGAAAACGGTTCTCGCATTGTAAATACTGGCTTTTTACCATCAACAACAGAGTTCTGAAGTAGAAACTTCATAAACTGATTTTTTTCAGCTACTTCCGAACTTTCAAATATCTCTTCAGCTTTTTGAGCTATATTCAGTACCGTTTTAGCAACGATATGGTAGTTTTCGTCTGCTTGTGTAAGCTCATCTTTTTGGATGCCTAAATCGTACTGCTGTTCCTTGTACTCTTTTAGTTTTGCGTCATATATGTCCTTAGTAATACTACCGTCAGCAAGCAAGTCAAAAGACCTGCTTATTCTGTTTTGGATTTCATCGTACTTCTGATTGATTTCTTTTATTTTCTTCGTGTGGTACAGAGCCTGATTTTCGTGGTTCTTTTTGAGATACGTTACAAGCTGAGCTATCTGCTCGTCATCCAGTTTTATTTGCCCCAAAAATCGCTTTATAGGCTTTAGAAGCACCTCTTCCTTCACATACTCTCGCTTGCAGTTTTTCTTCCCATTTGAACAACTGTAATAGATATATTTGCCTTTCTTCAGCTCTGCACTCATTGAGCATCCACATCTCGCACACTTCAGAAGTCCACTAAATATAAACTCCTTTCTTCCAGTGGTTTTTATTGGATTACTGTTCTTCTTTTCTAATTCATCCTGAACCTTAAGAAACAGCTTCTTAGTAATAAGTGGCTGGTATCTATGTTCGTAGTACTCATCATATTTCTTAGAATATGCCATTCCATAGTAGAAAGTGTTTTTGAGAATGTTGTGAATAACACTTTGATACAAAGGTTTGCCGTGTGCTGTTTTTATCTTTCTTTTAGACATTTCATCAGCCAACTTCCGGCAAGAGTAATTACCTGTTGAGTATTTTTCAAAAAGCTCAACAACAATATGGCTCATCTCAGGATGCGGAATAATATCCTTTCTAAGGCGCTTATTCTCGTCCAGAGGCACATTTTTATAGCCAAATGGTATTCCGCCTATCCATTCGCCTTTCTTGCGTTTCTGCTCAAAAGCTCGTTTTACATTGTCGCTGATAGCATCGGAATAGTACTTTGCTAAACCTAAACTCATTCCAAATTGAAATTTCTCAACTGCGGACATTTTGGAGTTTATGATTTGTCCATCCGAGACAAAATGAAGCTCAATTTCATCAGCAACCGCTTTTTCATAAAGTAGTGATACTCTCTTATCAAAAACATTTCTTGAAAGCCTATCTACCTTGTCAAAACAAATCGCAACCTTCCCTTTACTTTCTTTCAGGTACTCTAAAACCCTGTCAAACTCATCTCGCTTAACTTTGTAGGCACTTTCATCAAAGCTGAAGGTTTCGTCTATTTTGAAATCCTTTCTCTTACAGTAGTCCTCAATACGCCTAATTTGAGCTGGTAGCGAGTTACCGGCATCCTTTTGCTCTTCTGTTGATACTCTGGCTAATATTACTGCTTTCATACGCTAACTTATAAGCTTATCGTAAGCTTCAGTAAATTCTTTAGTGTCCTTTTTATTGAACAGTGGTAAGCCAATCAAGCTATAATCCTTGCCCTCTATTTTTAGGATTTTATTATCGGAATATTTCTCAGTAATCTTTTTAAGGAAATCATTCTTCCATTTATCAGCATCCAAAAGGTTATCTCCTTTCGGTTCAATGAAAATCTGATAGTAGAGCTTTGATTTATCTTTTAGGAAAAGGATAAAGTCAGGCTGGAAACCCTGTCCGGTAGTGAAGTCATATATCTTGTACTGCTCTTCATTTCTTAACAGATACACCTCTTTATATTTACCTTGCAGATTGACTATAGTTTCTTGTATAAACTCAATCAGCCCTTTTTCCTCACTTGTTCCATAAAACTGGTCTAATACATACCAGTCCTGATATTTAAGTTCATCTTCAATTCGCTTACTTTCCTCATCTTTTTTCACACTCTTTCTAACCTCTTCGTCAAAAAACTCTTGCAACTTGTACGCACTAAACTCAGTACCAATATGCGGATTGATGTTCTGCTTAAGCTCAATAAGCAAGGTGTCAAAAAACTTCACTAATACATCAAGCTTCTCTTTATTGCTTACTTCATCAATGCTCTTTTTGGTGGTAACAAGTTTGATTTCAAAATCTCCTACAATCTTTTCTCTGAAATCCTCAATACTTTTTATTTGTAGCTCTTCCTTCAGTAGCTCAAACCTCAGCAAAGACTTATCGCTCTTTGCCTTTATGTTTATAGCTTTTTGGAAGATATGTTTTTCAAAATCTTTTACCTTTACTGGAATAGTTTTCTTGTTTTGTTCGTTTATATTCAAGCGTTCTGTATCAGCGTCATCGCTATCAAAATCAAGTTCTTCTTCTCGTATTCCGAGACTTTCTAAATCAAACTTCAAATCAAGATTATCTTTTAGATAGTCCAGTGTTTTCTGCTTGCGGTCAGGATTTTCTACCTGCTCGTTTTTCCATATTCTTACGCTCTTATAAAAATCGCTGTCCGCAAACTCTTTTTTAAGATTAAACCGCTTTTCTACCTTTCCATCATCAATAAACCCTTTCTTCTTAAGTTCTCGCTTAAGCTCATCAATATATCTATGGTCTGAGTCGCTATGATAGTACAGCTCTTCCAAAACCCTCATCTCATTATCAAGCTGATTGTCAAACTTTCTTTTATTTTTCTGCTTGTCGTTGTAGCTGAATGGATAGTACCGAACACCTCGTCCTATAAGCTGAATTTCAGATACAGTAGCACTTCCAGCTTTGCGGTTACCTTTCTTGTCTTTACCTTCATCTCGTCCTGAATAGAGTCGTACAATATCAAACAGGTTAAGTACGTCCCAGCCCTCAGTAAGTCTATTTACAGTAAAAATAGCTCGTATATGGTTGTTCTTATCCTCAAGGCTGTTCAGAAGCTTCTCTTGGTCTTCATCGGTCTTTTCCTGCTTTGTTTTGTTGGTCTTGGAGTTAGTAATGATGCAGTTTCGCTCAGTAAAGTTGTCCTTGATAAAGCCTATTATTTCGGTCTTTTTGATCCCTTCATCTTTAATAAATTTAATCAAATCAAGCACACGGGATTTACCTTGCTCATAGATACTTTCTCCCTCAATAAACTTACTCTCAATGTTTGTCAAAAATCCAAAATCTTTTGCAGTCAGGCTTTTTACCATTGCCAAAAATTCCTCATAGTCAGCCTTTGACTCATCAATGGTTTTGCTTCTAAAGAGAATGACTGGCTTAAAGTTTGGAATGTTATTCCTCAGTGCAATCTGATGCCTATACCAGCTAAAGAGCAACGCTTGCAATATTCTTTCTCGTTTATTAAGCGTAGAAGATACAAGGTTTATTTCTTTTGTGTATCCAGCAGATAGAAATTCTTTCAATCCAAATTTATATATTGTCTTTGGAGCATATTTATCGGCAACTCTCTGATTGTCTGGAATAGTAGCGGTAAATTCCAAAAGCACATTCCTGTTTTCTTCAGTACTGCCGTTTTTGTTCAAAAGTAACTCAATAACCGTATGCTCCCAACCCTTACGCTCAATCTCATCCTGAGAAGTCTTTTTAGTAAGCTCAGTTTCTAAATCAAGCTCTTCTTGTTTCTTTTTCTTCGTATCAGCATTCAAGTGATGCCCTTCGTCAGCCAGCATCACAATATCTTTCTTAATCAAGTCATCTAAGTACACCTGATTTTCTTTCTCAATATGTATATCATTATAGAGCTTTTGAATAGTCGTAAATTTAATCTCTATCGCATCGTCATTGTTTGAAAAGGTATCAACCTTTTCTATTTTTACCGTCTTATCATCAACAACAATCGTATCTGCAAATAGGTACTTACTGTGTGTCTCGTTGATAAAATTATTCTCGGTTTTATCAACGATATTGTTTTGGTTTACGAAGAATATAAATTTGCGATAGCCCTGCTTGTAGTAATAGAGGATACAGCTTGCCATCAGAAGCGTCTTTCCTGTACCTGTTGCCATATTGAACATCAGGTGTGTCGGATTTGTATCGTTCGTTTTTTCCTTGATTGCCTCAAAAGTAATCAGGTTTTCAAACGCCTCTTTTTGCCAGTCATAAAACTCATACTTCAGATTATCTGAAATATAATTTGGAATTTCAGGAAATGGTATCCGTAGCTCATAGGCTTTTGCTTTGATTGTTTCGTGTAAGCTCTGCATACCGTTTAATTCTTATAAAACTCCTTTGTTAGCTTCTGGTCTTCCTTGCTAATGCCAAACCGCTTATCAGCCATTTCGCTTTCCTGTACATACATCTGGTTCAAATCAAGCATAGTCAAAAACATTCTCTTTTGCTCATCAAGAGAAAGCTTTTTGAAGTTATCTTCTTTGATTATTTTGTCTTTGAAGTCTTTGATTTTTACATTGTAATTAAGAAAGTATCTTTCATACAAAGTATCAAAGAGTTTTACAAGAGCAGGTAAATCTTTTGCATTTTGTATTTCTTCTTTTGCTTTTTCATTCCACTTTGCAAGCTCACAATAGATAAAATCTCCACCACCTTTCCAGTTTACAACTTTAGAGATACCTGAATTATCTCCATTTATTACATTTTTTAACCTTACAACAGAATCATTTTCAACATAATCTAATTGTTCAATGCCAATGTATTGACGTTTCATTTTATGTGCAACGGCACAAGTAGTTCCTGAGCCAAGATGGTAATCTAGAACAATATCACCTTCCTCTGTACTCATATCTAATAATCTATGCAATAACTTCTCTGGTTTTTTACCACCCTTTAAAGTAACACCACCTTCACCTGCTATTCCATCCCAAGATATATCATTCCAAATATCACTAAGATACTTGGTACCTGATTCAACACCATCTACAACGTTTACTTTATTTTCAAAGAAAACCACCTCTCCTTTTTTCCATAGAATGGTTGTTTTTTCCTCTTTTTCAATAACAAAAAATTGATTAGGATTGTCTCCAAACTTTTCTTTTAATTTATTTGAAATATCCCGAACAGAGAATATTTGACTTTTATACTTAATCTGAAATTTATATAAATTCTCAGGATTAATTTCTTTCTTTTCAATATCTTTAAAAGCTTCTTTAATGTTTATTATCTTCCATTTTTCTGGTGCATCTTCTCTATTTTTAACAAAATATGAGTAATTTGAATCAAAACCATCACTTAAAACAAACTGTTTTTTATATATAAAGTTTTCTGTTTTTGTATACATTAACAGATATTCTTTAACCCTGACTGGTTTATTTGCATTAACCTTAACCCCACTCTCTGATGATACTTTTACTGATATTGTACTATTATAGTTTCCAACCCCAAACATCCCTTTATCATCCATCATAATTTTAAGATACGGATAACCATCATCACTAATTTGTATAACTATAAGCCCATCATCTCTCAGTAATTGTTTTGCCACATCCAGACGATTTTTCATAAACGTAAGCCAAGTAGAAAGTTTAAAGTTGGAATTATAAGCAAACGCATCATCGGCTTTTACCCCATTAAAATAATAAGGAGGGTCAATGTAAATAAGTTTTATCTTTCCAGCAAACTCTGTTTTAAGACTATGAAGAGCAAGAAGGTTATTACCTTTAATAATAAGATTCTCTTGTATTAAACCTGTTTTATCTCGCTTTATTTCCTTTACTGCTTCGCCGTCTTTTTTACTGTCTTTTGTAAATCGTTTCCAGTTTACAAGAGCTTTTCTATCAAAGAGTCTATCTATTTCATCGTGAGCAAGTATCTGATTAAAAAATACTTCTTTTCGCTTCGCTTGCTTTTCTTTATATCCAGCAGGTTCAGTAACCTTCTTACCTTTTACCGTTTTAGTCTTTTCTTCTTCGTATTCAAAATAAGTGTCAGTACCTTCTTCAGTACTTTGTCCACCTTCCAAAACACAATCCTTGAAAGGAAAATCTAACACTACTTCACTCCTGTTCTTCAAAAGTTCGTTTCCATCAGATAGTCCGATTTTGTTGGCGTATTTTGTGTAGGAGTTATCTATCTTGCTCTCGTCTAAGAAAAACTTGAAATCATTGATATTGAAAACATACACATCCTTAATCTTTGAAAAGAATTTATCTTTCAGCTCCTTATTGCCTGCCAAAAGTGCAATGAGCTTCTCATCAATCTTATCTGCTGAGTCCTTGATTTTGATGTAGTTCAGCTCGCCAGTTTCAGCATCCAAAAATGCTTCTTCCTGCTTCAATACTTTTTCCAATGCTTGTTTTAATTTGTTCATATTATTTTCCGGTTTTTACGCTTTTTAGAAATTGCTCAAATTCGTCCTTGTCTATCCGAAACTCCTTGCCAATCTTATACGCTTTAAGCTTCCCTGCTTTGATATAGCGGTAAATAGTCATAATATTCACATCCAGCTTTTCAGCTAAATCTTCCGCTCTATAGAAATCCTTGTCCTTTTTCATAGTGATTTTAGTATACTTTACAATAGTTTACTCATCAAGTTTGTGAGTGGACAACCTAAAGGCATCAAATTTCTTAATAGTGCCTTCAATATCCTTTACGAAACCGTGTGGCTCTAAATCTTTTTTATAATCATTTATCTTTGCAATATCTCTGCTCAGGCTATACCAAGCGTTCCGTTTGCAGATTATCTCAATCGTTTGGCGTAACTCCCTTACTCCTTTATCTTTACATAGAATTTCAAGTCCTGTCAGGTAGATAGCTTGTTTTGGTTTAATTTTTCGGTCATTCTTTATTGTTCGTTGCAGTATCCTTAGAGGATTTGAGAGCATATCAAAGATAAAAATGTTTTTGTCTGCAATCATTGCTTGCCAGTAGTGCTGAACTATTTTTTGGCACATTTCCTTTTCTATTATTGTTTCAAAGGAAGGATTTTTATTATAACCAAGTGCTTCTAAGACACTGTTCATTTTTCTCTTTTTACTCAACCTAACCTCAATCCGCAATATTTCAATATGCTTCTTAAAATCCTTGATTTCATTAAACAAGCTGAGCTGTTGGATTGTTTGTTCTTTATCTATCGCTCTTGCTTTTGGTTGTTTCAAATCGCTTACTTTGTCGTAGATAACGAAAGAATGGGAGGCAGAGTAGTATTGCAATGAAGTACCGTCATTTCTGAATTTAGTATCACTAAAATCAAGCTTCCGGTTCAGATTTATTTTAGCCAGCTCTTTGATTGCAAATGATGCCGTATAGCCATTTGTCAAAACTATATTTTTAGAAGGATGAAATGCTGATACTTCAGCTTCTTTGATAAATTTCTCTGTTGTCATTACCTTCATTTCAGCAACCTTCTGGAGCAAGACTTTTATAACTTTTTCCTTATCCTCGTCTGAAACCTCATCAAGATTATTGCCAAACAGAAGTTTGGGTATAGAAAACTCTATTTTTAAACTGATAGTCAAACCCCTTTTGAAGAGGGTAAGGCGTGGCAAATATATGCCATCTCGTTTTTGCTCTGCTGTTGGGTTATTGAAATACTTTCTAAAACCTCTAACAGCCAAAAACTCAGCTTTTGTTGTGCCAAACCTGCTGTAGTCCTGCACTATAAAGCGATTTTGCGGAAGCGTAATTATTGCTGTATCAATCATTGTTTTCTTCGTTATCATCAAATTGTCCTATGTCTATCTTTTCCCGTATTGCTATACGAAAAGCCAAGTCAAAGAAGCCAGCCAAATTTTCAAAGGCTTCTTCGGCTTTTTCTTCTTTTGTATTAGCTTCGTCAGACATAAAAATAACCTGATGCTCTCAGTTTACTTTCTGCCTCACTTAAGACGGCTTAAGACAAAGCTAAGACAAATATTTCTCGTTTATTTTTACTGATTGCCTTGTGGTAATAAAGAAATCATCAATGCCTTTTGCTTTAAGTTTCTGATTTAATTGGTAAATAGCGTTATAAAACTTCTTATCCGGCAAGTTATCTGAAGGGTCATACTTCTCAGAAATCCTTGAGAAAAACCATTCCTCGTTTGGTTCTTCAAATATAATCCTGAGCGTGTGGTACTGGTCATTGAATTTTTGTACCTTAATCTCTTTGTCGTTCACAATTAGTACAGATTTTTCGGCATCAAAATACACTTTCTCTTTCCTTATATCATCGGCAAATAGATTACTCGTGAGCTTTACTTGGAAGAGGAAGCCTCTGTCATACAAATCAAAAATGCCTTTCGTTCCGTAATCAAAATCTTTGATTACAAGCTCTTTGTCATACGAGAGAGCTATCATCGTATGTACAAATAAAAATAGTTCCTGCTCTTCGTTTGTTTCAGATAGTGTTATTTTTACACCGTCCGTTCTGTCATTTCCTATATATTCTGGCTCAATGTATGGATGTCCTATCTCTAAATCAGACCTCTGATACTTGTCGTATTGCTCCTTTAAGTGCTGAAGTAATATGTCTTTCTGCTTCTTAAAACCAAACATTTTCGTATGAAGCGGTATTGATAATCCACTTGAGAAAAAGCTTCCAGTCAATCCACTCCTGCATTTTCCATCAAGCTCGTCATCTTTGTACCGCTTAATATAGTCAGTTAGATACTGCTCTAATCTCTCAGTATTCTTGATACTCAAATGTACATCTGCGTTTTCAAATATGAGCCTCGCTATTTTTGTTTGAGCGTCTTCGTGTAAAAAAGTCTTTTCAGACAAAGCATTTTGCCGAAACTGCTCTTTATTGTGTCTATACCAAATCTCTAAAAACCTCTCTACATCCTCTGTATTCCATCTGCCACCGTCATAGTCTGTAATTAGCTTATTTACCAGTTCAATGAAATCTTTGTCTGCTTTCTTTTCTAAAATAGCTTCCTTGTATTCCTTAATCGGCTGATATGCCAGTGAGCTTGGAAACTGCACCTTGCCATCTTTTAGGTTTTCTTCTAATAAACAATCCTCAACCGCTTTCTTTTGCTCTTTTGTAAGAGCTTCAAATTTCTTATCCGGTATATCTTTTTTATCGGATAGGATATGCTGAAAATACTCCCACATTAAGCTGTGGTTATCGTCATCATAAAGAAATCCACCATCAAGCAAGGCGTAATCAGCATTGCAGTATAGAGAAAATCCTTCAGGGTCTAATGCTTTACCTAATTCCAGTAAATATGAAAAAACTATTGCAGATTGTTTCTTTGAGTTTAATCGTTGATAAACCTCGCTTGCTTGCCTTTCAAAATACTTAACCTTATCTTCCTCATCTTCAGGTATATGAAGCCGTTCAGAATTGTTAGGAACAAACACATTGCTCCACATTGTAGAGATACGCCTTTGTCTATAGAGAGAGTAGAGGATAAACAGCTCCTTTTCGTCTAAGTAGCATTTTGCTTTGTTTTCTAAATCCAGCGTATTCCTGCTCATTCATACACTTTACAATAGTTTACATTACTATTCAATTAGTTCTGAAGTGCCAAGTTTGGAAAGAAACTCACTATGCTTGAAAATTCCAATTCTTGCTTAATCTTAGCCCAATTCAAAGTTCTGAGTGCGTCCTGTAGTGGGAGCCAAGTTTAACGATACGAACTTCTGAAATAATCTTGCCGAACCTAATCCACAAATCAAAAAAGCGAAATTTGAAATGAT
>Ga0123335_1000404_pt1 | contig 72658 bp, 63 predicted proteins | sample BiotimSIPDNA_2_FD_89707 | JGI IMG/M metagenome (GOLD analysis project Ga0123335, IMG submission 89707) | Anaerobic biogas reactor microbial communites from Washington, USA - Biogas_R2 time_0 SIP DNA | ecosystem: Engineered > Bioreactor > Anaerobic > Unclassified | place: Washington, USA... | reverse complement strand
TTCCCTAATCCTTTCAACCCTTCAACTGTAATAAATTATTCATTAGCTAAAGAAGCTTTTGTTAAACTTGCAGTTTACAATGCAATAGGTCAGGAAGTTGTTACTTTGGTTAACGGCGTTCAGCCTGTAGGCGCTCACAAAGTTACATTTAACGCTTCATCTTTCAATAGCGGCGTTTACTTCTACCGTATAGAAACAGCAGATTTTACAGCTATGAGAAAGATGCTTCTTGTTAAGTAATTTTTAGAGTAATTAGTAAATATATTTTTAGGCAACTGTCCGTTTGAGTTTTCAGACGGGCAGTTTTTATTTTAAATGGTTTTATTAAACATAGATTAATATATTAAACCTCCAATGTTTTTACTTGCCCCGATGTTTTGTTTATCGGGGAAACCTTGGAGTTTTACAAAAAATATTTCCCTTATAAAAAAGCATCTATACAGGTTAAGATCTAAGAAGATTAATAATATTATTTGAGATTGTCTCTCAGGATTTCTTAAAAACAATAAAGTACAAAAAGAGTTATGCTGCCGCCCAAAAGCGTTCCTGCAATAATTTGGGAAATTGTATGGACACCTAATTTCCACCTTGCCCATCCCAATAAAATTAAAAATGGCAGAAAAACCAAAGCTTTTAACCCGGCTGTAAAATAAACGCAGGAAAACGGAATTGCCGCCCCGAGCATATGCGCGCTGATTTTCCAATAATAATTTATTATTATTATTAAAACTGAACAGACAGCCAAAACAATCCACATAAGTCCTATAATTTTATGTGAACCCGATATATACGAAACCGAAAAAGCCGAAAGGCAGAATATCACACCGATAATATAAGGAACGGTTCTTTCTTCCTTAACCGTGGCATCGTCGTTTACAATTTTTCCTTTTTTGCGCATAATAATAAACGTAATAACCGGCAAAAGAAATCCAAACAATACCGGATTAATTATATCAATTGTAAATGTATCTGTCTGTTTGTTATATATAACAGCCAGATAAATGAATACAGCAAGCGTAAGCACTGGAGGTACCATTATATATGAAATAACACGGGCTGCTTTCATCAAGCAGTCCTTTCATTTTCGTTTTCCCGCATTTTTAACTCTTCCAGATAATTAAAAAGTCTTTCTTCCACCTCGGAATAAGTAACAAGCTTCATCATTTCATTTCTTACGTGCGAAATATTATGCAAACCTTTCAGATACGAAGTGTAATGTTTTCGGAATTCCAGCACTGCGCGCCTTTCTCCTTTTACCGGCACGGCGGATTTTATCTGCTCGAGCGCCGTAAATATTTTATCCTGATACGTTACCACGGTTTTAATTTCACCCGTTTCAATTAGCTCTTTAGTCTCTTTAAATATCCATGGATGAGTAATTGCTCCGCGGGCAATCATTACTGCATCGGCGCCAGTTTCGTCGAATGCCCGTTTTGCATCGAATGCTGTAAATATTCCTCCGTTAACGGCAACAGGTAATTTAACTATTTGTTTAACTTTACCTATCCACGACCAGTCCGGTTCTCCCGAATGTCCTTGGCAGCGAGTTCTTCCGTGGATTGTAAGCGCCTGAGCTCCGGCATCTTCAATTCTTTTTGCAATTTCTTCTATAAGAATGCTGTTGCTGTCCCACCCGATACGTGTTTTTACGGTTACAGGAATTTTAACCGATTTTACAATTTCCTCTACCATTTTTTGAAGATAAGGCGGATCTTTAAGAAGTCCGGCTCCCGCTCCCCTATTTGCAACTTTTTTAACCCAGCAGCCGGCATTTATATCAATTAAATCGGGATTTTCCTGCTCGGCAATTTTTGCCGCTTCAATCATCGAATTCAGATTTTCGCCATAAATTTGAATTCCCACGGGTCTTTCAAAATCCGATATTTCAAGTTTCTTTCTTGTTTTTTCATTCGACCTGATAAGTCCTTCGGCATTTACAAATTCGGTGTAAACAACATCCGCTCCCATTTTTTTGCAAAGCTGCCGGAAAGAAATATCTGTAACATCTTCCATCGGCGCCAGAAGCAAAGCGTTTTTTATATTTATTTTTCCAACTTTAAACATATTTCTACTTATTTATTAAAATGAACTGATTTAAATACATTAAAAGATAAAACCAGAGCAAGCAAAGTAAATGCAGCTCCTGTTAAAAATGGGAACTGATAGCCGAAATAATCGAAAGAAAATCCTCCCCATACAGGTCCAATAACTCTGCCCAACGAAGCAATAGACTGATTCAAGCCCAGCACTGCTCCCTGTTCAGCTTCCGGGGAATACTTCGAAATCATGCTCATAATTATCGGCTGATTTATAGATGTTCCGATAGACATTATAAAAACTGCAGCCGATATTCCAATCAATCCGCCGCCGAAAGGAATAAGCGCAAGACCAATCATAATAAATATCAAAGCAGCCAGTACAAGCTTTTTCTCCTCGAATATCCGCGTCAAATATTTTATTCCAAAACCTTGTATTATCACTCCTACAAGTCCCATAATACCGAAAAGATACGAATTCTGCCGATCGGTAAAATTATGTACTTTCATTCCTAAAATTGCAAGGGTTCCGTGAATGTTTGCCACAGAAAACACTCCGATAAAAAAAATAAGAACAAGTACAGCAATTATAAAATTATCCTTTTGAAGTTTTAATGCATATTTAATATCAAATATTTTATAACTGATTTTTTGTTTCACACTATCTTCAGGAAGAGATTCCGGCAATACAAAAAGTGCAAATATAAATGCAATAAACGAAAATCCCGCGCTTGCATAACCTGCAACTGAATAACCGTATTCGGCAAGCAAACCGCCTATTACAGGTCCGAAAACAAACCCTAAACCGAAAGCCGATCCGATCATTCCCATTCCTTTTGCTCTTTCCTCTTTTGTAGTTATATCGGCAATGTACGCCTGAGCAACACCAATATTACTTCCCCCAATTCCCGCAAGTGCCCTCGAAATAAAAAGCATTAAAAAATTGTGAGAAAAGCTGAATAAAATGTAAGAACAACTTGTTATTAGCAATGTTGAAAGCAGTAAAGGTCTTCTGCCGATTTTATCGGATAATTTTCCAAAAAACGAATTAAGCAAAAACTGAACAAACGAAAAAACGCCTACAATTATTCCTATTCCGGTATCCGATATTCCTAAATCTTTACTTGCAAAAGAAGGAAGTATCGGAACAAGAATTCCGAAACCCATCAGATCTATAAAAACTGTAAAAAAGATTACTGTAAGTCCGGCTTTATTTTTCATACACAGAAATTAATTAAACGAAGGCTGTAAATTATTGATTATTAAGGAAAATAGCTTGAATATTTTATTTAAGAGGCATAATTTTATCAGAATATTTTGTGATTATATAACGGGTATCATTAAAACTTTGTATCATTGCAGAAGAATCTTTTTTTGAAATATATTCCGGATAAAGTCCTCCCTTAAAATTCTGCGAAATTATTTTGTATTCACGCTTTTCACCTGTATTGCCTTTATAAACCCAAACCGGCAGGTATTTTACATCCCCAAGCGAGAATTTTCTTGAAATATCCTGACGTGATATGCTGAAATTAAGTATTATGCCGCAATCGGAATATCTCCAGCGCTGATTTGAAATAAAATTACCTAGCGAATATGCTGTAAATCCGGTATCTATATTTGCGCTTGAATCTGAGTAAAAACGCACCGGCTGAATTACGTGAGGATGACTTGCAATAATTATATCGGCTCCGGCTTTTAATGCAATTTCTTCTGTCTTCCGCTGGTAATTATTTTCAGTCCTCTGGTATTCGTTTCCAAAATGGAAATATACTATTATCAGTTCGGCCCCCATTTCTCTTATTTTTCTTATGTCATTTGTAATTTTAGCCGAATCGATAACATTTACTGTTGTTTTGCTTTTATTTGATTGTGCTCCTAGGTTTGTTCCGTAAGTATATGCGGGAAAACCTATTTTAACTCCTTTTACTTTTACAATTCTATAACTTTTCAAGGAATCGTTTTTTACGGTGTAACCTGTGGTAAGAAATCCATATTTTTCTGTCTCTTTTATAGTTGATTCGAGACCATAGCTGCCATAATCGTAAATGTGATTATTTGCAAGATAAAGCAGGTCGAAACCGCAGCTTTTTATTGCTTTTAGATATTCTTCGGGCGAGTTAAAGCAAGGATATCCTGAATAAGGTTTTTCGCTGTTTACTACAGTTTCAAGATTCCCGACAGTAAAATCGGCTGATTGAAGTGTTTTCCTGACATATTCAAAAACAGGATTAAAATCATAACCGCTGTCAGTTTTTGCATAATCCCTTTGGGGAGAATGCATCATAAGATCGCCTATAAAATTAAAAGTTATTTCTGTAACTGTAACCGGTTTTTCTTGCGGTGCTTTTTTTTCGGTATGGCAAAAAGAAAAAAAGAAAGAGATTAGAATTGCTAAAGTGCTGATTATATATTTCATAAAAAAAGGTTACAATCGTTATTCAATTTACAAAAATAACGAAAGTAACCATGAAAACATTAAGATTTTTTACTAGCCTTTTTTTCTTGAATCTCAACACGCATATCCTGGGCTAAAGCCTTTAATTCGCTTAAACTTTTTCTTAAACGTGTGCCGGCAGCCGATTGCCCTTTTTCGTAAAATTTCTGAACATCTGCTTCCATCGATTTTACAAAGTCGATAAGATTATTGTATTTTTCGCTCATAACTACTCCTGTAATTTTATAGTATTATTAGTTATTTAGAATTTTCGAGAACAATTTCAGCAATATCTTTAACTTCCATTTTGTTCCCGTTTATTGTTTTAAAACCGTCATTCAGCATAGTCATACAAAACGGGCAGGCAGAAACAACTTCTTCGGCACCCGATTTTTCAATCTCTATTGCGCGGTTAATATTTATTTTTTCACTGTTTTTTTCTTCAAGAAACATTCTTCCGCCGCCGGCTCCGCAACAGAATCCTTTTTCATAATTCCTTTTTTGTTCAATAAAATAATTCTTATAAAGTAATTTAATAGGATTTCTTGGAAAATCATAAATATTATTGTATCTGCCAAGATAACAAGAGTCGTGATATGTTATTTTTTTTGTTTTTTCTTCTTCTTTTAATACAATTTTACCTGTTTCAATAAGCTCGTTTATAAATTCCGAATGGTGAAGCACCTTAAAATTTCCGCCAAATTGCGGGAAATCATTCTTCAGAGAATTAAAGCAGTGAGGACAAGCTGTTACAATATTTTTCACATTGTATTTCCGAATAGTCTGAATATTTTCGGTAATAAGCATCTGCGCAAGATATTCATTTCCCAGCCGGCGTGCAGTATCTCCGTTACATTTTTCTTCATTCCCGAGAATCCTGAATTTTATTCCTGCTTTATATAATATTTCTGAAAAAGCAGCCGACACTTTTTTTGCTCTTTCATCAAACGAACCTGCACATCCTACCCAAAAAAGCCATTCACAATCTGCGTCTTCGGCAAGGGTTTTAATTCCAAGCGGCTTTGCCCAGTCTGCTCTGCTGCTGTTGCTGAATCCCCATGGATTGTAAGAATTTTCAATGTTTCTGAATACTCCGTTCAATTCTGCGGGAAACCGCGATTCTGTAAGAACAGTATTTCTCCGGAGTTCATATATTGTATCGAGATGTTCAATTTCAACCGGACACTCGTAAACGCAAGCACCGCAGGATGTGCACGACCAAATTTCTTCTTCCGATGCATAATTTCCGAGAAGTTTTTTATCGCTTCCCGTTTTGTATTTTTCTTCAGATCTCTTTCTTATATCAGTTATTATTTTCCGCGGTGAAAGAGGTTTGCCTGTCTGCGCGGCCGGACAAACTGAATCGCATCTTCCGCATTCGGTGCAGGCAAATCCGTTAAGAATTTGCTTCCACGAAAGTTCATTTGTATCCGCTGCTCCATAACTTTCGGCATTTTCATCTTCCAGATTTATGGGATAAATCGAATATTTATTTTCCAATTTTGAAAAGAATACATTTGGAATTGCAGTGATTATATGAAAGTGTTTTGAAAAAGGAAGATAATTAAGAAATACAAGGATAAGAATGTTATGAATCCACCAGCTTGTTTCTAAAATAATATTGCTGTAATTTATTGCACCGGCAGGTAAAATGGCCGAAAGTATTTTTGTTATTGGGATTAATTCATTTCCCGGAATGAAATGATTTCCAGCGGCTGACTGAATATTCATCGTAACTACTATTCCCGCAATTAAAAACAGTATAATTAAAGCATCCTTATTTCCTGCTTTGCTTGTCTGAAGTCTTTTAATTCTAATTATGTACCGCCTGGCAATTGCGACTGCAACTGCAAATAAGACCAAAACTGAAAACACCTGATTTACAGTGCTAAAAATATAAGAAATGTTTTCAGGAAGATTAAAAGAAAAATTTGAATAAAATCCATTTAAAAAAGATTCTGTTACCGGGAAAAGGAATATTATAAATCCCCAGAAAATTGCTAAATGAATAAATCCTGCAAACGGCTGGCGTATTATTTTTATTTGCGCAAAACATAATACCGCAGTCTTTTTAATTCTTGCAGTTAAATTGTCCCATCGGTACTCGTCTTTACCCGTTTTTATTATCTTAATTTTCTTTTGCAGATTAAAAAGAAATATCCCTGAGGATATAATAAAAACAGCAGTAAATATTATATTTTTTAATTCCATCATCTAACTTTTAAATGCGTTTTCAAAAATGGGATGGTTAGTTCCAATAATTTTTCGAATGCCGGATTAGATTTTTCGAATGGATGATTTATATTGAAAGTATGACCGGCTTTTTCAATAATTTCCAGCTTAGTAAGATTTTTATCTGCCCAATTGTATAACTTTTCTGCTTCGGCAATTTTAACGGGAATATCTTCTTCGCCGTGTATTATTAGATAAGGGATGTTTATATTCTGCACCGCTTTTTTTATATTCAATTTTACTGCGGAATTTTTTTCTATGTCCTCCAGGAATGAAAGATTCATTTCAAAATCTTGCCCTGTACGAAGATTTGTTGTTTTTATAAAACCGTTTGTTCGCCATTCTTCTTTCTGTCGTTCAGAATATCGGTGAAAATTTGAAATTGCCGCCCAAGTAATTATGCACAAAGGTTTTACAACAGCTGATGCAAGCAAAGAAACAGCTCCGCCCCTGCTATGCCCGATTAGTGCAATACCTGAAGGAATAAATCCTTCAAAAAAACCGTTTTTAAGAATTTCGGATATTTCAATAATTTCATCAACTTCGCGGCTGTATGTGTTTGCTGCAAACTTCGCAAAATCCGTAAACTCGTTTGTGTTTTCACCAATTCCGTTATGCGAAAAATTAAAAGTTATAACAGTCAGTCCCGATTCCGATATTTTTCTTGCTGCAACAGGGAAAAATCCCCAGTCCTTAAAACCTTTAAAACCATGTGCTAAAATTACAGCAGGCTGTGTTCGGGTTAAATCGCCATAGACTGTAATTTTAATTTTATGTTTATCGGATGTGTAATAAGAAAAATCTTTAGACATACCGTCAAATATGGTTAAACAAGGCACTAATGTCAAGAAATTAGTCAAAAAGTTTTACATAATAACATTAAATTATTTAAATTATTTTATCATTTAAATAGTATTTCATAACTTATTGTTTATAATAAATATTTTTGTGCAAGAAATATTAAAAAGATAATATATTAGTTAAAATAAACACTAAAAAAAAATAGAAGATTATGTCGGGACTATTAGTAATTCCATCTATCGATATACAAAACGGGAAAATTGTTCGTGTTGTTCAAGGAATTCCTGAACTTGGAAGCTACAGCTACGGTGATGATCCGGTTGAAATGGCTATGATATGGCGCGCAGAAAATGCAAAATGCATTCATGTTGTTGATTTTAATGCATCTGCCGATAATTCGAAGACAAATTATGATATAATTGAGAAAATTTGTAACTCGGTTATAATTCCTGTTGAATACGGAGGCGGAATCAGGACTTTCCAGGATGCAAAAGATGCTTTCGATATGGGTGTTTTCAGAATTGTAGTCGGAACAATGGCATTCGAAAATCCCGATGATTTCAGAAAAATAATTGAAACTTTCGGAGCTTTACGCGTATCTGCCGCAATTGATGTGGTTTTCAATAAAGTTGTTGTGAAAGGAAGATCGCAATTAACCGGAATAACCGTTGAAAATTATGCTTTAAAATTAAAAGAACTCGGTGCCGAAAGATTTATTGTCACAGACGTGGGACGAAACGGAATGCTTACAGGACCGAATGTAGAACTTTCGAAAAAAGTAGCCGAAGCTACCGGTGGTAAAGTAACCCTTTCCGGCGGTGTAGGCGGATATTCAGATTTGATGAAAGTTTATAATGCTGTAAAATTTGGGATTGACTCTGTAATTATTGGAAGAGCTTTATACGAAAACCGTTTCCCTTGTCAAAAAATTTGGCGTAAAGCAGAATTCGGTATATTCAATTAAGAGGATTTTATGAATGAAGAAATAAAACTAAGCGGTTTATGGGCTAATATTTTTAAGACTGTGAGCGATAAAGACGACTTTGAAGTTGTAATTTCAGGTCTTCCCCCTTTTAAGGATTTGAGCAGAAAATATTTAAAAGAATTATTGAAGCTTGTTCATACAAGAACATATTCTGCCGGAGAAGTAATATTTTCGAAAGACGATCCCGGAATGGGTTTATTTATAGTGCGAATGGGCGAAGTTAAAGTGTTTCAACCTACTGAAGATGGGAAAGAATTTATTTTTGCAAATTACACGCGAGGCGATTTTTTCGGCGAGCTTGCCTTGCTTGATAATGAAGTGAGAACTGCTACAGCTGCAGCCGTTAAAGAAACTAATCTTGCCATAATTTTCAAACCCGATCTTGACGATTTTATAAACCAATATCCAAGGCAAGGACTAAAAATTCTTCGGGGTCTTTCGAAAATAATTATAACTCGTTTAAAATTGATTAATAGAGATCATCTTAACTTATATCAAAAACTTATTCAATTAAATAAGGAGACTGAAGATGTATTCGATAAAGAAAATATTAGTGCCGGTTGATTTTTCCGATTATTCCAAAAAGGCTCTTAATTTTGCTTCTGATTTTTCGCGGCAGTATAATGCCGAACTGTTGCTTGTATATGTTGTTGAACCAACTGTTTATCCAGCTGATTTCAGTATGGGTCAAGTCAGTATTCCTATGATGGATACAGATTTAACTGAACGCGCGCAAACAGAACTGGAAACACTGGCTCAAAAAGAAATCAATCCAAATATTAAACATCAAGTCATCATTAAATCCGGTAAGCCTTTTGTAGAAATAATTGAATGCGCTTCTGAGTTTGATGCCGATTTGATAATAATTGCTACTCACGGGCATACCGGAGTTGAACATCTTCTTTTTGGAAGCACTGCCGAAAAAGTTGTTAGAAAAGCTCCTTGTCCTGTTCTTACAATAAGAGAACCGATTAAGGGGTTTAAATTTAAGAGTTGATTTCCAATTAAATTGTCTGCTTTTTTATTAGTGTTTATATCTCTAGATAAAACACAAATAGAATGCTTACAAATAAGACAGATGTTTTTGAGCTAAATTCAATAGTTCTTAAAGCAACTTTTAAATTCTGCGGTTATTTTTTAAAACGTTCTTTGTATCTGCATTTTTTGCAAAGTATTTCAACTGCTTTATTTTTCGAAAAACCTTTATAAATGCTGTTTGCCCTTTCTGAATTTATAATTTCATCAAAATTTTTAATGAATATATTTCCCAAATTAATTATACCTTTTGCATCAAGACAGCATGGCACAACGGTGCCATCAACTAGGATTCCCGCTTGATCGCGCAAACCCAGGCAAAATCCTTCTTCATTTAAGAATGTATCAGATATTTCCGGCCAGATAAATTCTTTTTCAAAATTAATATATAGCCGCTCTTTTATCTTAATTCCGTTTGAGTCAATTTTCCCGCAAATTTCCTTATTACATTCATCTTTTTCAAAATATCATTGATTATTTTTTTTTCTGATTCGGGCATAATACTATTTTCATCAAGATTCCAGAATCTTAAAGAAATTATTATTTTCGATTTTTGTAACGCCTCTTCTGCAAACCTTAAAATTTCCTCAGTATAAAATTCCGACGATATATTTTCGTTTGCACCAAGACTATGGACAGAAATATTTATTTGTCTTACTGAACCGGATTGAAGTAGTATTTCGCCCTTTTCTTTCAGCAGAGTACCGTTTGTAGTAATATTTACAAATAAATTATATTTATTTGATAAATCAAGAATTGTCTTTATTTCAGGATGCAGCAGCGGCTCGCCTTTTATATGCAAATTAATATAATCACTAAATGGTTTTATCTGCTTAAGAATATTCTCAAATCCGCTTGGTTTCATAAATTCAATTTTACGGTTATGAGGCGGACAGAATGAACATTTTAAATTACAGGCATTTGTAATTTCGATATATATTTTTTTAAATTTCCGGATATTGTTCATAAGCAGGACAAACTTTATTTTATGGATTCATTTAATTTTTATATTCGCACTTGCATCTTTTGCAAAACGCAGAAAATGATAAGGACGCAATAATTGCATATGTTTCTTAACTTGCACAAATTTATTATTTATTTTCCCTTCCGATTTTATTTCATTCAGCCATTCGGCTATCCTGTGAAATGAGCTTTTCTCAGAGAAATATTCTTCCCAAATATGTCTGGCTTTTATGCCCATTATATCAGCATAAGCCGTTCTTTCGTTTAATATTTGAGGAATAATACTAACATTTTTCTGTTTAATCCTTATACTGAATTCATCCCAATTTATTCCGGCAGGTTCTACCCATTCATCCGAAATAATTACAGGCACTCTTCCCATCATCATTGTTTCAAATAACCTGAAACTCGAAGTACCGAATCCTCTGGGACAAAGAACAAAATAACTTTTATTTAAATTTTCTGCATATTCGCTGCGATAATTTTTATAATCTTCAGGATGTACGATAAGTCCCTTCTTTTTCTTTACTTTTAAATTTTGAATGTCTTTTAAAAAAGAATTTTTACACTTCAGATTCATTATTTTTTTTCTGATAGGATGATTATCTGCTTGTCCAATGAAAGAAAACAAATATTCCTTTTGATTAAGATGTTCATTATAAAGCAGCGGCGGTTCTTCTCTTATTCCTATATAATGGAAAGATCTTTCCCAATCAGGATCGTACCACCTTTTTTCCAACGACGAATAGAGCCCGGGCAAATAAGAAATAAACTTATCGTTTGAACTGATAATAAATGATTTGAACTTATATTTTTTATATAGCGGATTAACAAAAATATCCTGCATGTATTTTCTGTCGCTTCCGCAAAAAAGTATAATATCACAATCTTCGGGATTCTCAATAAGGCAATGTGTTTTATGCTTGTCTTTTTCGGCAAGCTCTTTAATTCTTATAAAAGAAGAATAACTTTCACCTTCTTTTTTTAACGGAATATTAAGATATATTCCTGTCAAACATTTCCCTTTCAAAAATTATAAATATATTCAGACACTTCTTCAGTTCCGTTACGTAATTTCTGATTTTCTATTCTATTTATAAATTCTGCATAATATTTTTCATCCGATATAAACCGGCAAACAACTTCCGATATTTTCTCAATGTTGGTTTCATATATTCCCAAACCATTATCTCGCAGATATTCCATATTGCCTTTTTCCTGCTCCCATAAATAATTTGTAACAACTGGCACTTTTTTAGAAAGCAGAATCTCCATAAATGTAGAAGCCCCGCATTTTGTTATCACAACATCCGAAATATTGAGCATATCAGGGACAAAATCAATAAGTTTATATACTTTAAGAAATTGATAACCTGTCTGTCCTTTTATCTTTTCAGCTTTATTGTAAAGTTCTTCGTTTTTACCGCAGACTATTACAATGTAATGCTGATTCATTTTCTGAACCATTTTTTTTATTATCTGATCTGCTTTTACCAAACCATCTGCCCCGCCGATAATAAGAATTATCTTCCTCTTTTCTTCAAATCCGAGGTTTTGTTTTATTTTATTTATTTCTTCTGAAGAAGCTGGCTTTCCGAACTTTTCATCAAGTATAAATGGGAATACAGAAATTGATTGCGGCGCAATTCTTCTTTTCACTATTTTAGTTTTTAATTCTTCACTGAAAACAATAAAATTTTGGTTCTTAATCAAAAACCATATCGGATGAGGCGTGTAAGGATCAGTAACAACTGTAATAATTTTACAATCAAGTTTATGCTTTTGAATTATTTTTCTTACAGGTTTTAAAAGGAAAAAATGAAATATCACTACTTTTTGAGGTTTTCTGCTTAAGATAATTCTTTCAATTGAAGTTATAGAATAAAATGATATTATTGAACACGTAAGATTAGAAAATAAAGGGATTTTGTTGAAAGCATAAATTATTTCATATATAAGCTGTGCTTTGGATTGCAGATTCCGGTACCCGTCTTCAATAATTGCTTTAAGCCAATTCCCAACATTTTCGAAACCGTCAACTAGCTCAACTTCAACATTATTTTTTTTTGCATTTAAATATTGGGATACAGACCTTGCCGGTGCCAAATGCCCGCCCCCGGTTTTAAGATAAAAAAATAAATATTTCTCTTTTAGATTATCAGACATTTTTACCTCATTAACGGAGATGATCTTTCTTCCATTTTACCGGTACTTAAAACTTCATCTATTTTATAAATTCCAAGTTTACGAGCTTTTAAAAAACCTGACCAGGCTGCTTCTGCAAGTCTTCCATCGTTTAAATAATCAAAAAGCCATTGGTCTGTATATTCAGGGTTCATCTGCTTTATTCCGGCGCCTATTTCGCGAAGCCATTTCCTGTTAAATTTTTCTTGCGAGCCTATTGCCGGACTCATAATTATCGGAATTCCAAGACCGCAGAAAAACGAAAGTTCGCTCGGTTTTGTCCACAAAATATCAGTATCCCTTAATAAACTGTTGAATTTATTAAAGTATTCTTTAATTTCAGAAGAATAGCAAATATTAATGCTTTTTCCGTTTTCATCGAACTTCCGTTTCAGAACGGAGAAATAATCAAAAACTTCTTTTCTTATTCCTGCAATAAGGTTTATCTGCACTTCATTTTTCTTAATTTTTTCCCGAAGACTTTTAATAATTTTTTCTGCTATTTCTTTTTGAGCTCCGGCTCCGCCTACAGCATAAGTTATTGTAAGAGGTCTTCCCCCTTTGAATATGCATTTTTCTTCGCCTAAAAAATGCTGCACGCTTACCCCGTGCATCGACATAAACTTACCGCACGGATCAAGAAATCTTAATCTTTGCCCCAAGTCATTTTTTACAAATTCAAGGTCTTTCCCGCCTATCAATTCTTCGGGCAGCGGAAAACCTGTAATGTATATTTTATCTTTCGAAACACCGTATGCCTCAAGTCTTTTAGCAGCTTTTCCGCAAGGAGCAAAGTATTTTATCCTGCTTTCATAAGGGTCCGGCGAAACCCATACTCTGTTGATATCCGCATCACAAATAATACAAAAGACCTGATGATTCCCCTGAATATCTGCAGCAATTGCCGGTGCATAAAATGAAGTAATCATTGGAATTTGCTCGGATTGGATTTCCTGAAGAACACCTTGGCAAAGCCCTTTTTTAATACTCGAGATTAGTAATGACACCTGAAAAGTTTTTTGCGATAAATCCCGCATTGGATAAAAACTCGGGATATGAAGCAATCTGTCCAATAATCCGAAAACAGGCTTGCCTATAACAGGAATACTTTTAACGCGCGAAATAAAATTGTAAGCAGACAAACTTTTTTCCCAAAGTTTTTTTTCTTTTTCCGAAACAAAACTTCCTCTATCGGCATTTAGTATTCCTCTGTCAGAATATTTTTCCAGCGCATAAGCAGCCCTATGATGTCCGTACCCCATTTCAACAGAAACAACCCAAGCTTTAATATTTTCCATAAGCAATATTTTTTTACGACTTAAAGTCTTTTAATTACTACAACTGTTGCATCATCAAACCATTTATCCTGATTTCCATATTTCCGTGTAACTTCAAATATTTCCTGATTTATTTCTTTTGCCGATTTGTGCTGGTTTTCAATAATTAAATCTTTAAGTTTTTGAATCCCGAATTCGTCTTCAGCAGAATTTGTTCTTTCAATAATTCCATCAGTATAAAGTACAATCAAGCTGCCAGGTTCCATACGTGCATATTCTCTTTGAAGTTCAATTTCAGGAAGAGCGCCAAATATCAATCCAGTACTGTTAAGCTCTTGTATGTCATTCCCTTTAATCAATAACGGAGCAGGGTGACCTGCGTTTACATAAAACAGATTTCCGTTATTTTCGATATTTGCGTAGAACAATGAAATGAATCTTGTTGAATAAACAGACCGGTATATCACTCTGTTAAGTTTTTTAAGTACGTGTGTAATTTCTGCGTGACTTTCCACTCCCATTCTTAAACCTGTTACCACATCTCTTGCTAAAAGAGCAGCTGGAATTCCGTGTCCGCTTGCATCACCTATTACAAAGCCGAATCTTCCATCTTCGTGAAGGAAATAATCGTACAAGTCGCCACCCACAAGTTCTGCAGCAACAGACCTGCCGTGGATATCAAATCCTTGTATATCAGGCGAATTTTGCGGTAATAAGCTTTGTTGGATACTTGCTGCCTGTTGAAGTTCGTTTTTTATCGTTTCTGAAATCAGCCTTTGGTTAAGTGATGCATTAACAGCATTAAGACAAAGCTGAATTTCATCACGTATCCAGCCGGCTTTTAAATCAAAAATAACAATATATCTAAATTCCCCGTTACGGACAATAAAAGCGGCAGGTATTGTATGATCGTTATTCTTGCTTACCGATTCATCGATTGTAAATTCTTTATTATTGTATATATAGCTTCGGTTTTTTATCAGCATTTTTACCGGCTCGCTTATCGCGTTGATTTTTTTTAATTTTATGTCTTCAGGATTTGAAGAACTTATAAGTATATATTCGTTTCCTGCTTCCTCATAAATTCTTCCGTTGGTGATATGAAGATCTTTTCCAAAAGTTGATTCAACTTCGCCAACAATTGACATAATAAAGTCTTTGCCCGACTTTCCGAAACTAATTTTGCTTAAAAGCGCATCAAGCTTTCTGTAAAATATTTTTGGATCCAATTATTTCCCTTTCAATATTTTTTTTTGAACTTGGACTAACATAATAATTTTATGTGAAATAACAGTTACGAATTATACTTAAATTTGATTTTTTTAACCGGAAGGATAACTATTTTCCGGGGAAATATCGTATAATATTAAATTTAATACATCCCCGGAATGAACTTTACTCGTATCGTAGAGCTTCTATTGGATCAAGATTTGCAGCTTTATAAGCAGGATATGTGCCAAAACCAACCCCAACAAATACACAAAGCATAATTCCAATTATAACCCAATCGTATGGGATTGCGTTAGAAGCTTCAAGCATGCTGCCCAGAATATTCCCAACTAATATACCTAATACTATCCCTATTATCCCCCCAAGCTGGCATAAAACAACCGCTTCAGTAAGAAATTGAACTAATATATTGGATTTTCTGGCTCCTACTGCTTTTCTTATTCCAATTTCCCGAGTTCTTTCAGTTACAGAAACAAGCATAATGTTCATAATACCAACACCTGCAGCAGTTAGTGCAATCAACGAAATAACAATTGCACCTATTCTAACACTTGCAGTTATATCATTAATCTGTGTTAATATCGATTCGTTTGAATAAATTCCAAAATCGTCTTCCTCGCCAGGCGGCACCTTTCTGATAGTACGCATAAATCCAGTTGCCTTATCCATTAAATCCTGATAATCTTCTTTAGATTTAGAGGTAACTGTAATATTTATACTTCTATTATCCTTTCCATAAAAACTTTGAAATGTTGTAATAGGAGATACAGCAAAATTGTCCTGACTCTGACCAAAGAACGAGCCCTGTTTTTCAAGAACACCTATTACTCTTAAGTTTCTGTTATCAACCTTAACTTCTTTGCCAATTGGATCTGAATTTCCAAATAATGTTGTCGCAACTTCTGCTCCAAGTACTACAACCCTTTCATATCGGTCAATATCCTTCTCATTAAATATTCTTCCACTCTCAGCAATCCATTTATTATTTGGGAAAGCTTCGGTTGTTGCTCCGCTTAATTGAATGTTAGGATTAGTTTCTTTATTTCCATATTGAAAGGTTTTTCCATACTGCCACAACTCAGCGCCGACAGCCTGGGCATCAGTAAGCAAGTCTTTCAATCTTTCATAATCTTCTAATTTTATATCTTTTCTATTGCGGGTTCTGTCTCTTCCACCTGGTCCGTGTCCAACCATTGCTGGCCATTTCTGAATTTGAAATGTATTCTGCCCAAGCTGAGAAATTCCTTCTTCGATGCTGTTTTGCATTATCGTAATAATAGTGCTGGTGGCAATTATCGAAAATATCCCTACAATAATACCAAGTATTGTAAGCGTTGAACGAAGTTTATTAACCCGTAAGGAATTTAATGCTATTTTTATAATTTCCATTATTCGTACCTCAAAGCTTCTACCGGATCCATTTTTGCCGCAGAATAAGCCGGTGCAAATCCAGACAATATTCCTGTAATTAGTGAAATTAAAAGAGCAAGAACAAATGCATCATACTGCAGAGAAACCGGGAAATCCATCTTTTCAATTATCATACTTAAAATAACTGCAAATAAAAGTCCTACTAAACCGCCCAGCAAACATAAGATTAATGCTTCCATAATAAACTGACGAAGAATTGTTACACTTTTTGCTCCAATTGCTTTTCTTATACCTATCTCTTTTGTACGTTCCTTAACTGAAACAAACATAATATTCATTATCCCGATGGCTCCTACAAATAAAGCAAGTCCTGTTATAACATACCCGGCAATCTGAACTACTCCGATAGTTGAGTCAATTTCATTTAATAAGCCTTCTTGCTGATTAATACCGAAGTTATCTCTTTCATCGTATCTTAAGCCTCTAATACGCCTCATAATACTTTGTGCTTCTTCTTTTACTATTGTTATCTGCTGGCTGTTTGCAGCACGAATATTTATTGTAATGCTGCCTCTTGCATTTTGATAGTATTTAAATACGCAATCCAGAGGAATAAAAACCTGATTATCGGGATTCATATCTCCCATCACCCAGCTGCCTAATTCATCTAAAACGCCAATTATTTTATATTTATTCGATTTTATTTTAATTATTTTATTCATCGCTCCGCCATTTGGGAAAAGCTGTTTAGCAATTTCGGAACCTATAACTACAACCATTCTTGCCCCGTCAGATTCAGTTTCAGAAATAAACCTTCCTTCGGCAAAAGTAAAATTGGTTGTTTTTATATAATCGCTTGTAACTCCGGTAATTGTCACACCTTCTATTTTTGAATCGCCAAATTTAATTGTTTGCTGGCTTGCCGCTGATGGAGCTGTAGCAAGCGGTAATTTAGCCATTCGCTTATATTGGTCATACTCATCCATTATAACTTCGGGTCTGTTACGCATTTCCCACCAAGGAACATCGTTATCAAACCACGACCACTTAGTAATATACATATTATCCGAACCAAGCGCTGATACCCCAGTTTGAAAAGCTTCATCTATTCCTTTTACTGCCGTGGACATTAGAACTACTGAGGTAACGCCTATAATTATACCAAGTGTTGTTAGAAGCGATCGTACTTTATTAGCTTTAAGCGCATTGAATGAGATTATCAATCCTTCTTTTAATTCAAATGAAAGCTCTTTCATAATTTTCCTTAATTAACACTTATTTTTGTTTTAGGAATAATTCTATTCGTAACAAACTCATCTCTTTCAATATATCCGTCACGTATCCTGATAATTCTCTTTGCATGCTCAGCAATATATTCTTCGTGAGTAACAAGAATTATTGTATTTCCCTGATCGTGCAGATGAGCAAATAATCCCATAATATCTTCACCGGTTTTCGTATCCAAATTACCTGTCGGTTCATCTGCCAGGATTATTGCAGGTTTAGTTACAAGCGCACGGGCAATAGCTACTCGCTGTCTTTGTCCGCCAGATAATTCATTTGGTCTGTGATGCATCCTATCACCAAGTCCAACACTCAATAACGCCTGCGTTGCCCTTTCTTTTCTTTCCTCACTCGGTATTCCGGCATATATTAACGGAAGTTCTACATTATGCAGAGCTGAAGAACGGGCTAATAAATTGAATGTTTGAAAAACAAATCCAATTTCTTTATTTCTTATTCGCGCCAAATCATTATCATTCATTTCACTTACGTTATTATCTTTGAAAAGATAAAGTCCGCTTGTGGGTGTATCAAGGCATCCCAGCATATTCATAAGCGTAGATTTACCGGAACCTGAAGGACCCATTATTGCAACGTATTCGTTTTTATCAATTCTTAAAGAAACATCAGCTAAAGCATGTACTTCTTCTGATCCCACTGTATAAATTTTTGCAATATGTTCAATATTAATTATATTCATTTTCATTCCGGTTTAAGATTTTTTTGCTTTTTTGTCTTTTTTCTCTTCGATATATACTTTTTTACCATCAGAGATTTCGCTTGATATAGCTTTGTATGGACCCGAAATTACTTCTTCGCCACCGCTTAATCCTTCTGTTATCTGAATATAAGTGTCATCGCTTATTCCAGTACCAACTTTTACAAGTTTAGCTTGCCCATTTTCAAATAAGAATACAATTTCATCTAATTTTTTCTTTTTTTGCTCTTTTTTAACTGTTACTACTTCATCATCAGTTTCTTCTTCAATTTTCATTTCAGTACGTGCTGTTACACTTTGAATAGGAACTGTAATTACATTTTTAACAGTTTCAGTCTCTATATCGGCATCGCAAGACATTCCGGGACGAACTTCATTACCTTCATCAAGAAGTAATAATATTCTTACTTCGAAATTAACTACTTCATTCTGAGTACCTAATCCGCTTGTAATTGCACTGTTACCTATTTGTGTAACAACTCCGTGAAACTGTTTATCTTTAAAAGCATCAATTTCTATTTTTGCCGTATCACCAACAGATATTTTTACAACATCATTTTCGTCAACTTCAACACGTGCTTCCATTTTGGAAAGATCGGCAACAGTCATAATATTTGTACCCTGCGAAAATCCGCTTCCTAAAACTCTTTCTCCAACTTCAACATTTAACGCGCTAATTGTTCCAGTTAAAGGAGCATATATTACAGTCTTAGCCAATTCTTCCTGAGCTTCTTTTAATGATTCGGAAGCTTGAATAACAGAAGATTTTTGTGCTTCATATTCGCCAGCTCTTTGAAGATAGCTTGATTTTGCCTGTTCAATTTCCGCATTACTTGCCAGTCCTTTTTCAAAAAGACCCTGCATTCTTTTGTAGTCAGCTTCAATAAGATCAAGTGTAGCTTTTCTTACATTTAATGTTGATTTTGCCGCTTCCAAATTAGCTTCAGCCCGGTTTTTCTGGGCAATATAAATATCAGGCTTAATTCTGATAAGCAAATCACCTTTATTTACTTTATCCCCTTCTTTCACAGGAAGTTCCACAATTTCGCCTGTCACTTCAGGTGTAATTACAACCTGATATTCCGGATTTATTTTTCCGGTTGCTGTAACAACTTCCGTAATATCTCTTTTAATAACTTTTTCAGTCTGTACATAAACTATTTCTTCTTTGTTGCTGCCTAATATTACTACTGCAATAAGCGCTAAAACTAAAAACCCGATAACACTTAAAATGATTACTTTTTTCTTTTTTGATTTACCGTTTGCCATTATTATTTCTCCTAATATTATTCAAATTTTTTATAATCAAGAACGCCAAGATAATTCATCAATCTGTCTCTGTACTCAAAATATCTGTACTGAGCATTTATCTGATCACTTAATGCCTGCTGATAATCTTTATCTGCTTGAAGAACATCCAAAATAGTTCCTGACCCCAAATTGTATCTTTCATTGTTTACACGTCTGTTTTCACTGGCGGATATTACATTTTTTTTGCTTACATCCAGCTGTTTTTTTGCAGCCTGCAAATCTAAATATCCTTGTTTAACTTGTATTTTAATTGATCTTTCAAGCGCTCTTAAATCTTCTTTTGAGTTCATTACATTAACCTTTGCAAACTGAATTTGGTTATCAGTTCTCCAATTTGAAAATAAAGGGACACTTAGTGTTAACCCAAAACTATGAGAATATGTTTTATTTTTATATAAATTTGATATCGCATCTGCTGAAGTATTAAAAAGTCCGTAATTTGCTGATAATTGCGGATATAAACCTCCACGTGCAATAACTACACCGTCTTCAGCACTTTCCACATCAAGTTGCTTGCTTTGATAATCCTTTCTTTTTTCCAAAGCATTTTTAACCATATTTGTAATGGAACCAAACTCATCAATGTAAACTTCGGATTCTGAACCGGAGTTTGTTGTTGTAACATCTTCAAAAATATATTCCTCAAGCACGTCTAAAGAAAGATAGTTTAATAAAGAGCTTTTTGCATTTTCCAAGTTGTTTTGAGCCTGAATGAATAAAAGTTCCGCATTTCCGGCCTGTACCTGCTGAGTATAAACATCAGCAATTGCAACCGCTCCAAGCTTATTTCTTTCTTGAATTGTTTCTAAAAATTTCTGATTATATTTAACATTTTCTTCTCTTACTTTAAGAAGTTTTTCTGCATTTATAACTTCATAATATAATGAAGTTGCCTCGAATACTACATCCTGTTTTAATTTTTCAAGTGCAAATTCAGCAGATTCAAGTTCGTTTCCTGCTTGTTTTATTGAATAAATATTTGAAAGTCCGTCAAATAAAACTAATTGACCGCTAATTCCGGCACTGGCATTATTTGTATTATAATCCAAGCTGTCTTTGTAATTTTTCATCCAATTTGCACTAACAGATGCCCCTACTGAAGGGAGTAAAGATCCGTAAGCAGATTTTAAATTAGATTTGCTTGTAATGAGCGCATTTTTTGTTTTAAGCAACGAAGTATTGCTTTGAAGAGCTATTGCAACTGCCTCATCCAAAGTTATTTTCTTCTGCGCGTTAATTACTATAAGTGTACCGAATAAAAAGAAAAGTATTTTTTTCATTATCTCCCTCAAAAAGTATTTTTTCAAATTTTTATTTAATTGAATTATGTGACGCTATGAGTCTTAAAAAAGTTACATCTGATTTTAAATTATTTTTCTGATTGATATTTTGTTTTGAGTTGCATCATAAATTTGTGTGCTTCATCATAGTCATTTGCTATTATTCCTTCCAGAATTGCTTCTTCAATTTCTGTTTTAATTTTTCCCACAATTTTACCGGGTTTAAGATTAAACTCTTTCATAATTTCTTCTCCCCGCACAGGCGATTGAAATTCCCGCAGTTTATCTTTTTCCTTAACTTCGCGTACTTTTTGCATTACAATTTCATAATTATTAAGATAGCGCGAAACCTTATTTATATTTTTGCTGGTAATATCCGCTCGACAAAGTTTTATTAAGTCTTCCAAATCCTCGCCTGCTGCAACAACAAAACGGCGTATTGCAGAATCCGTTACTTCGTCATCAACCAAAGCAATAGGGCGAAGATGCAGCCGTATAAGTTTTTGAACATATTCAAGCTGAACAAAAGGCAGTTTCATTCTTTTAAATATTGCTTTTGCCATTTTAGCGCCAAGGTCTTCGTGCCCGTGGAATGTCCAGCCGATTCCTTCAATAAACTTTTTTGTAGGCGGTTTTGCAACATCGTGGAGCAAAGCGGCTAAACGAAGCCAAACATTACTTGTCTCTTTAGAAATATTATCTACAACTTGCAACGTATGCAAAAAAACATCTTTATGATGAAAATCCTTGCGCTGGTCAACTCCTGCCATTACAGCAATTTCAGAAAAAATAACATCCATTACTCCGCTTTCCTGCAAAAGATTTAATCCGTAAGAAGGTTTTTCACTTTTCAATATTTTAAGAAATTCATCAGTAATTCTTTCCTGCGAAATAATTTTAAGCCTTTCTTTAAGATTTGAAGCAGCCGACAAAACTTCATCCGATATTTGAAAATTTAACTGGGATGCAAAACGGAAAGCGCGCATAATTCGCAACGGGTCATCGTTAAAAGTTACTTCGGGATCGAGAGGTGTTTTAATTATTTTTCTTTCTATATCCTGAATTCCATTAAAAAAATCAGTAATCTCACCAAAATTCTCCTTCGAAAGCGAAACAGCAATAGAATTAATTGTGAAATCTCTTCTGTTTATATCATCTTCAAAAGTGCCGTCTGTAACAATCGGGTTTCTGCTCGATTCGGAATAAGATTCTTTCCGCGCTCCTACAAATTCCAAATCAAAATTTTCATATCTGAAATGAGCCGTTCCAAAATTCTTAAATACCGAAACATTTTCCACTTTCAACTCTGTTGCAAGATTTTCTGAAAATTCAACTCCGTTTCCTAAAACAAGAAAATCAATTTCATTCCGCACTCTGTTCAGAATAATATCGCGCACAAATCCGCCCACGATAAAAACTTTTTCGCCGCGCTTTTCAGATAATTCCTTAATAGTTTTTAAGAAACTGATTTGATTTAAAATATTATTTATTTTTTCTGAATATTTTGTCATCACTTTCTGCTTTAACCTTTCTTCTTTTCAATTAGCCATTTAATATTTTCTATATTTTCTAAATACTTTTGCTCATTAACTTTATCCGATAATTTCAAAGCCGCCTCTGCAAACCTTATTGAACGGTTGTAATCGCCTTCTTCTTTCGCATAAACTGATAATTCATAAACCGGCTGACTCCAATTTTTGTTATTTAAATTTACAGTATCAAACATCTTAATAAAATGCAGATAATCATTCTTTAAATTTTTATTCAACCGAATAATTTCAGAAATAGTGAAATATCTAAGAGTATCAGAATTTATCTTTTCAAATATTGATAATCTTTCTGCTGAGGTTCCTAAAATGTATTTCTGTAAAAGCAAATAGTCTTTTCCCTGAATAAGTATTTTTTTCTGCAAATTATCTTTAAGACTATAATAAACCTCGTTAACCGAATTTTTATAAATCGAATCTGCTTTCGAAGGATTTCCTTTCAACGCGAACAAATCACCTTTGTAACTTTCTAAAACATCATAATAGACGCTGTTTTGAAATTTTTCCTGCGATTTTGAAATTGAATCAAGAGCTTCGTTGTAATCGCCGGTAAAAAGACAATTGTAGATAAAACCCCTGAACGAAGGAAAACTTCCGGTTTTCTCATAAATCATCTTATAAGTTTTTTTAGCTGATTTATAATCTTTTAAGGATACATATTGCGCAGCTTCACTCATTTTTTTTGAAACTAAACGGGGACAAAATTTCTTAAACAGACTTTTTCCTGTAAAATAAACTTCTGCTTCTTTTTTATCGGCAGTAAAACCTTTACCTGATAAATATTTCTCGTAATCTTTTTGCAAGTCGTCAAAGGAAACATTTAGTGTTTCAGTGAAATCTCCTGTTTTATAAATAATTTTTATCTTTTCAGCACCGTATTTTGAAAGAAGAAATTTTGTAAAAGAACCCGCATATATATAAGATAGTGTTGAAGAATTTGAGAAAAAGCTGAGATTATTAAATATCGATCTAAAATCCGGTTTGTACCCCGATTGAATTCCAACTGAAGCAAGATAATCAGGATCTTTTTCATCAAAATTATTATCAACTGCAACGGCTAAACCTTCAGTTAATCCGAAGTTCAATTTACCGGCAATATAAAACGGAGATGTCCCCCATTCAGTAGCGATTATATGAACAATTTCGTGCTGAAGAGTGTGCGTGAAACTTCCTGCATCAACATAAATCTGTTTTAACCAAGTTTTTGCTACATCGGCATTTCCGGCTCCGAAAAGCTCTTTTTTCTGTTCGCGGTTTTTAAAAAGAAAAATTGTTATCTTTTCCGTAAAATCTATTTTTAACTTCCCGCTAATTCTTTCAAAGTAATATTCACTCTGCAATTTAAGATATTCTATTTTTTTCTGCGGTTCATCTTTGGGATAATAAATTATAAAATGACTGGTTTCGGTTTTACCTTTTAATTCATTATAGATTGAAGAATTTGTTGAAGAATATCCTAAAAAAGGTTTTAGGAACGAAAACGCTGCAATAATTACTAAACAAAACAGCACAAAACCAACTTTCCGCAGTATTGAAATCTTCAAATCAAACTTTTGGATAATATAAAAAAGAATAATCCAGAAACTAATATTTATCAATCTGTAAGAAACTATTTTAAAATTTACACGAATATCTTCATCGTAAATATTCCCCGGATAATAGCCTGTAAAAGGCTCGTATAAATATATCTGAGGATTAAAATAAATTTCGCTTATTCCTAAAATAAACAGTAAAACAAAAATTATTGAGAAAAGCAGATAAGCTCGTTTCAAGTTTATTTCGCAAGCTGAAAGTCCGCAAATAATTCCAAACATTATTGCAGGAAAAGTACCGGTAAAATAAAACAGAGCGTAATCCGAAACCGGGCAATCACTAATAAAAACGTTTGTAAATAATGATATAGTAAGCGGAATAATAAAAAGAATTAAAAATTCAGGAAGTTTATTCTTAATAACTTTAAGCGGTTTTTGATAATTTTTTTTTTGCGAACTGATTGAAATTATACCCGCGAGAATGAAAAGAATAAAAGAATTTACAGCAGATATTTCATATCCCGCAACATCCATTAAAGGAAGAGACACTAAAAAAATATTTAGCGGGAAAAGAATAAGAAGAATTACTAAAAACAGTTTTTGTTTTATTACAGAAATCAATTTTAAAATTCTGCTCCCGATTCTCTTTTAATATCAGCTCCAAGAGCCGATAATTTCTCTTCAATCCTTTGGTAACCTCTGTCAAGATGATAAATCCTTAAAACTTCTGTAACGCCTTCTGCTGCAAGTCCGGCTAAAACCAGAGATGCGCTTGCTCGTAAATCAGTTGACATAACTTTTGCCGCCCGAAGCTTTTTTGTTCCTTTAATTACTGCGCTGTTGTTTGTAACTTGGATATCTGCACCAAGTCTGTTCAACTCCGGAACGTAATTAAATCTGTCGGTGTAAATATTATCAGTAACTTTACAAATTCCTCCGGCAAGCGACATATAAGCAGTCCATTGCGCTTGCATATCTGTTGGGAAACCCGGATAAATTGAAGTGTTTACATCAACACTTAAAGCTTCAAGATTTTCAGCATCAATTGAAACAACATCTTTATCAATAGTAATTTTTGCTCCGCTGTCCTCAAACTTTGAAAGAACTGCCCGAAAATGTTTATAATCTGGATATACAATTTTAATTTTGCTTTTAGTTATGGCGGCTGCTGTAAGCAATGTGCCGGCTTCAATCCTGTCGCAAATATTTTTAACATTTGCCGGATATAATTCATCCGTTCCTTCAATTTCAAGTATCGGTGTACCTATTCCGTTGATTTTAGCTCCCATATTTACAAGATATTCTGCAAGCTGTGTAATTTCAGGCTCCATTGCGGCATTTGTAATTATTGTTTCACCCTTTGCAAGAGAAGCAGCCATCATTAAATTTCCAGTAGCGCCGACTGAAGAAATATCAAAATTTATATGAGCGCCTTTCAATTTATTTGCTTTAGCAATAATATATCCTTCTTCCAACTGAATATCGGCGCCCATTTTCTTTAATGATTCGAGATGAAGATTTATCGGGCGCGGACCCCAAGCACATCCGCCGGGTAAAGATACTTTTGCGTAACCGTAACGGCTTAATAGAGGACCAAGCACATAAACGCTTGCGCGCATTTTTTTTACGTGTTCGTAAGGAGCTTCCTGATTATTAATACCTTTTGTATTAAGCGTAAGCGTTCCGTTTTCAAAAACACATTCAACACCAAGATGCGTTAGCAACTTAATCATTGTATAAATATCATTTACTTCAGGCGTATTGAATTGAATATTTGAACCGGAATTAAGAAGTGTTGCAGGCATAAGCGCTAAAGAGGAATTTTTTGCACCGCTTACTTTTACTGTTCCGCTAAGTTTTTTTCCGCCTGTAATTAAAAATTTATCCAATATTGCATCTCCTGCTTATAATTTAATTATTGTACCGTTGGCTCCTGCAAGATAAATATTCCCGCTCGCGTCTTTAATTATTCTGTTAATATTTACAAAAGCTTTAGTATTTATTCTTTCCCAAGATTTACCGTTATCATTGCTTAAAAGGATTGTTCCTTTAGAACCAGATACATATATTTTATCATCTACTTTTAAAATATCGCTTAATCCAACATTAACACCCGAATTGATAATTTTCCAATCCTTGCCTGCATTTTCCGATCGAAGAATAATTCCATTTCCGCCTGCAATTAAAACTGTATTTTTATCTATAAATTCTATTGAACGCAGATATTCGTTAGTAATTTTTTCAATTTTAGCCCAACTGTTCCCGCCATTTTTTGTGGCAAGTACTACTCCGTTCCATCCGCATATAAATCCGTTTTTCCCATCTGCAAAACAAATATCATATAGCATTTCCGATACTCCCGAATTAATCTGCTGCCAATTTTCTCCGGCATCTGATGTGGTTAATATCAGCCCTCGGTTACCTGCAATAAAACCTTTGTTTTTATTCAGGAAATGTACATCAAATAAACTTATATTTTTATTAATATTTATTTTCGAAAAAGAACTGAATGCATCAACGCTTTTTAGTATAGTTGAATTTTCACCAATAATAAATCCTGTCTTACCGTCCTCATCAACATAAACCTGATTTAGATTGTCATTTCCGTCGTAATTTATTCTTTCCCAATTCAGTCCGGAATTAAAAGTCTTTAATATTGTTCCGTCCGCTCCTGCAGCAATTCCGTTTTTCGTATTAAAAAATTGTAATGAATTTATTGAACTTATAACACTTGTTTTTTGCAATTTCACTTTTGTATAATCAACCGCAAACTCGCCTTGTGTTTCCGATTCTGCGGCAAATATCTCTTTTAATTTTTCCATTCCGTTTTCGGAATAAAATTTATCCACTTGATAAAAAACAAAATATCCCAAAACAATAAAAAATATTAAGAAAAGAAAGAATATAAGGAAAGAGTAAAACTTGTCGCTTTTCTTTTTCTTATTTACTGATTTTGTAAATTCCTGCTGGTAGTTATTTATAAACTTTTCGGCTTTTTCTGCAGTATCAAAAAAATCTTCGCATGTATTGTATCTTTCAGATGGTTCTTTTTTAAGCGCAGTTTGAACAAGAGTTTCAAGTTCATCTGGAATTGAAGGTCTAACAGAACTTACCAAAGGCGGCGCTTTTTTAAGGTGTCCGTCCATAACCTCGTATTCGGTTTCAAAATAAAACGGAGGATACCCGGTAAGCATTTCATAAAGTGTTGCTCCTATCGAATAAATATCTGTGTGATGAGTAAGTTCAACACCTTTAATCTGCTCCGGACTCATATAATAAACAGTTCCAACCTTTGCGCCTGCCTGAGTTACACTTTTATCAAAAATAGATTTTGAAATTCCAAAATCCATAATTTTAGCAGTTCCGTCAACACCAATTATTATATTAGATGGTTTTATATCCCTGTGGACAAATCCGCGCGAGTGAGCATATCCTACCCCTGAAAGCACATTTTTTAGAACATATAAACAATCAAGGATATGCAGTTTCCCCTCTTCTCTTATTATTTTATCGAGACTGTCGCCTTCAACATATTCCATCACAATTCCGTGAATGCCTTTAAAATCAATAAAACCGTAAACTGTAATAATATTCGGATGCGATAGTTGAGCTTGATGTTTAGCTTCCTTTTTAAACCTTTCAATAAAAGAAGGATTATCTATAATTTGCGAATTTAAAATCTTAATTGCAACATATCGTTCAAGTTTAGTATCATAGGCTTTGTAAACGGTACCCATACCGCCTTTTCCTATAATAGATACAATTTTATAATTTTCTATAAACGAATTAATCATTATTCAGTGATGAAAATTTATTCGAAAAAACATATTAAATATAAACATTTATTTTTTTTAAATTTTATAATATTTGAGAACATTTTGAATGAGAATAAAAGCCGATATGAGTTTTTTTAAGAACCCGGCAGCTAGAACGTTGGGCGGAGAAAACTGCCGGGCATTTGGTGGGTAAACTTACATTAAATTTCAAAACTTGTATGTAAAAATACATAATCAAAATTGGATGAACAAATTATTTTTTATTTTTTTTAATAATACATCTTAATCTTTTATATATGGTCTATTTCAAGCCATTTCACAGCTTCTTCTTCAGTTAAAAATTCTTTACAACGAAATCCTCTCATTTCTATAAATGCTGTTAACATACTATGACTGTTATCCATTGGATCAGCAACTAAAGCAACTTTTTTGTATTGGTGTTCATCCGGCGATGGCAGACTTTTAAAAGCAGAAACATAGTTATGTTTAGTAGTATCAACATTCTTTACCTCGCGTACATCCGTCAAAAGTCTTTCAATTTTGTATTTTTTTCCCGCTTCGTTAGTGTCGGCAACAGATTTAATAAATATTTCATTAGTAATATCTTTTAAGTATTTAATTTTTACGAATTTTCTTGAATCTGATACACTAATCAAATAATCCATTTGATATTCTCCTAGATTTACTTGTCTAAGTAATTTTGTTATAAATATATAATTTTTACATATTTTAATTTTCTCAACTAATGAATATCAAATAATCAGAATAAATTTTTTATTTTTTTTGCTTTTATTTTCACTAAATGAATTATTTTTAAATACTTATAAATTTAAGGTTTTAATATGAGTAATTCCAGATTAATATATGTAAAAAAAAGAAGCGGTGTTACCGTTCCTTTTAATCAGGAAAGAATAACAAATGCAATTTACCGCGCAGCAGTTGCAGTTGGCGGAAGAGATAAAATCATTGCCGAAAATTTAAGTAATATGGTTGTTGAATACCTCGAAAATAATTGCCGCGAAGAATGTGCCCCTCATATTGAAGAAATTCAGGATGCTGTTGAAAAAATTCTTATAGAAAACCGTCACGCAAAAGTTGCAAAGGCATTTATTCTATATCGCGAAGAAAAGGCTAAACGGCGGATGGCAGACAGTAAATTTGCAGCAATTGCATCGGATAATGTCCCATGGCAAAAAATATGGTATGTTCTTAACTGGGCTGTTGATCATGGACTTGAAACTATTGATAAACTTAATGAAAGAATAATTAAAGGTGAATTTTCCCAAATTGTTCACGAAAGCGAAACTGCTTATGAAAATGATATTTTAACAGCTGCCGATAATATTAATGAAAGAGCTGATGAACTTAAAATGGTTTTTGTAAGCGGACCTTCTTCTTCCGGGAAAACTACAACCACTAAAAAGCTTGAAGAAAGACTTAATGCAAAAGGATTAAAATTGGTAGCTCTTAACGTTGATCATTATTTTTACGATTTGGAAATGCACCCAAAAGATGAATTCGGCGATTATGATTTTGAAACTCCTCAGGCACTTGATCTGGAAATGATAAATGAACATCTCGTAAAATTATGCAAAGGCGAAGAAGTAAAAATACCTTTTTACGATTTTAAAATCGGCAAACGTTACCTCGAGCATTCATCCCTGAAACTTGCCGGTAATGAAATCCTTCTTATTGACAGTCTCCACGGACTTTATCCGCAGTTAAGCAAAGATATCAGCTCCGAAAATAAATTCCGCGTTTATATAGAACCTCTTTTGCAGATGAAAGGATCTGACGGTAAATTTATAAAATGGACAGATTTACGTCTGATTAGAAGAATGCTCAGAGACAGCGTACACAGAGCTTACAATCCCCGCCAGACTCTAGAACACTGGCATTACGTGCGTTCCAGCGAAATGCGAAATATTATTCCTTATCAAAGCTCGGCAGATTATATAATCAACAGCGGTATGCCATACGAAATACCATTATACAAGGCGCGTATATTTAACGAATTTGTTAATTGGGAAAAAGAATACAAAAATAATCCTTTGCGCGAAGATGCATACGAAAGAGCTTACAGAGTCAGGAATTTCCTTGAAAGCTGCGAAGCTTTAAAAGACGATTCTGCTGTTCCGCATAACTCCGTTTTACGCGAATTTATTGGCGGAAGCAGTTATAAATACTAATGTATAATTAATGAAATAATTCTCCAGTATTTAAATAACCGATTATACATTATAAATTATTCTAAATAAGTGTATCCGTAGAGACCGGAACGATAATTTGAAAGGAATTCTTTTCCTTCTTCAGTTGTAATTGTTCCTGCTTTTACTGATGAAGTAACCCACATTTCAACTGTTCTAACCATTTTTTTAGGATTATACTGAACATAATCCAAAACTTCTGCAACTGTCTCCCCGTCAATAATCTGGTCTATACTGTATCCTTTTTCATCAACCGAAACGTGTACGGCATTTGTATCCCCGAACAAATTGTGAAGATCTCCCAAAATCTCCTGATATGCACCGACAAGAAAAACCCCGATGTAATAAGGTTCTTTTGCTTTTAATGAATGAACAGGCAGATAGTAAGAAAAATTCCTTGTGGAAATAAAGTTATCAATCTTTCCGTCGGAATCGCAAGTAATATCCTGAATAGTAGCTCTGCGTTCAGGCTTTTCATCAAGCCGTTGAATAGGTATTATTGGAAATATCTGATCAATTGCCCAAGAATCGGGTAATGATTGAAACAGCGAAAAGTTACAAAAATATTTATCCGATAAAAGTTTTGGCAGACTTAAAAGTTCCTCGGGCACATGTTTAATTCCTGCTGTCATCTGATGGATTTCTTTGGCAATTGTCCAGAATAATCTTTCAATTTGAGCACGGGTTTTCAAATCAAGCAATCCCAGACTGAATCTATCAAGTGCTTCTTCCCGAATTTGCATTGCATCGTGCCAGGTTTCAAGCATGCTTCGCTGGTTTAACGATTCCCACAACGAATATAATTCCCGTAAAAGTTCGTGATCTTCTTCTCCAATTTCATCTTCTTCTGTCCATGTAGGTATTGTTGTTGATTCCAATACTTCGAAAATAAGCACCGAGTGATGGGCAGTTAACGATCTTCCGCTTTCGGTAACAATGTTTGGATGCGGCAGATTATTTTTATCGGCAGCATCAACCATTGTTGAAACAGCATCGTTCAGGTATTCCTGAATGCTGTAATTAACGCTGCTTTCGCTGTATGCCGATCTTGTTCCGTCATAATCAACTCCAAGTCCGCCGCCGATATCAACAAAATCAACATCAAAACCGCTTAATCTGAGCTGAACGTAAAATTGCGAAGCCTCGCGGAGTGCATTTTTTATTCTTCGGATTTTCGTAACCTGGCTTCCAATGTGAAAATGTATCAGGTGCAAACAATCTTTAAGTCCGTTATCTTCCATATATTCCAAAGCTTCCAAAAGTTCGCTGGATGATAACCCGAATTTGCTTACATCGCCGCCAGAATCTTCCCATTTCCCGCTTCCGCTGCTTGCAAGTTTTATTCTTATACCAAGATTCGGTTTAATTTTTAATCTTTTTGCAATTTTCGAAATCAATCTGAGTTCGTTTAATTTTTCTACAACAAGGAATATTCTTCTTCCCATTTTTTGAGCTAAAAGAGCAAGTTCGATATAATCTTCATCTTTGTATCCGTTACAGATAATCAGAGAATTATTATCAGTGTTAATTGCAATTACAGCATGAAGTTCAGGTTTTGAACCAGCCTCGAGACCGATATTGAATTTCTTTCCGTGTCCTACAATTTCTTCAACAACGGGACGCATTTGGTTTACTTTTATCGGATAAATTACAAAATTTTGTCCCTTATAATCATATTCTTCGGAAGCTTGTTTAAAACAGCTTGCCATCTTTTCTATCCGATTATCCAGAATATCGGGAAATCTAATAAGAACCGGTGTAGAAACATCTCTAAGCTGTAGTTCTTCAACAAGTTCTTTCAGCTCAATTTTTAATCCATCCTTTTTCGGTGTTACAACCACATTGCCTTTTTCATTTACCGAAAAGTAATTAATTCCCCATCCTTTAATATTATACAATTCTTCCGAATCTTCAATGCGCCATTTTCTCATAATATAAACTCATAATACGGTTAATAAAAGCTGACTAAAAAAGGTAAAATGTGTGTGAAAGTCAGTTGATAAAAAGGTTAAAATCCAATGCGAAAAATATATTTTTAGAACAGCAATTACAAGTAAATTTATTTTAAGTATTAATCATCTTAACTGCCATTTCAGCGCATCTTTCGCCGTCAATCGCTGCTGAAACAATTCCGCCTGCATATCCTGCTCCTTCCCCGCAAGGAAACAATCCTGTTATTTGAGGGTGTTGTAATGTACCTGAATCGCGCGGAATACGAATTGGTGTACTGGTTCTTGTTTCGGCAGCAAGAATTTGAGCCTCGCAAGTATAATATCCTTTCATTTTATTCCCGAATATTCGCAGCCCTTTTTTTAATCTGTACGATATTTCATATGGTAAAACTTCATCATTTTTTACCGGAACTGTTCCCGGTATATATGATGTTTTAGGAAGCGTTGCCGAGATTTTATTTTCACAAAAATCTGTTACTCTTTGCGCAGGAGCTTTTTGAGTTTGCCCGTTTCTTTCAAAAGCTTTTTTTTCAATCTCTTTCTGATACATCAATCCGGCAAATTTGCCATAATCAGAATATTTTTTCCAGTCGCTTTCATCAATAGAAACTACAAGTCCGGAATTTGCATACGGAGAATCGCGTCGTGAAACTGACATCCCGTTTAATACAAGTTCGCCCGGAGAAGTTGAAGCCGGTACAATTATTCCTCCGGGACACATACAAAACGAGTAAACGCCTTTTCCGTCAACTTGGCAGGTAAGGTTATAGCTTGCTGCAGATAAATTAGGATGCCTGATTGCAGAATGATATTGAATATTATCGATAATGCTTTGCGGGTGTTCAATTCTCACACCTGCAGCAAAAGGTTTTGCTTCAATAAAAATATTATGATTATCGAGAAGATAATATATGTCCCGAGCACTGTGACCGGTTGCCAGAATAACTGATTCGCCAGTAAATTCTGTAATTCCATTTACAATTACACCTTTTATTGAACTATGTTTAATAATTAAATCGGTTACTTTAGAGTTAAAATGAACTTCACCCCCCGAAGATATAATAGTAGTTCTTATTTCCTGAATTATTTTCGGAAGTTTGTTTGAACCGATATGCGGATGCGCATCAATCATTATATCGTTATCTGCGCCGTGTTTTACAAAAACATTTAATATCCTGTTTATATCTCCCCTTTTTTTTGATCGGGTATAGAGTTTACCGTCACTGTAAGTACCTGCTCCCCCTTCGCCAAAACAATAATTACTCTCTGAATTAACAACACCATTCTGCTGAATTTCGCGCAAATCCCGTCTCCTTTCACGCACATCTTTGCCTCTCTCCAACACAACCGGTATTAAGCCCAATTCAACACATCTTAATGCAGCAAACAAACCGGCAGGTCCGCTTCCTATAATAATAATTTGTTTTTTGTCACTCACAACCGGATAATTTAACTGCATTTCGAGCAAAGGAGGATTTTCGTTAATAAAAACTTGATATCGCAAAATAAAATGTGGATTTTTACTGCGGGCATCTACAGAGCGTTTTATTAATTTAACCGCGTTAATTTCCGAAATATCAATTCGCAAATTCCTGCTTATTATTTTTTTATGAAGCTCTGAATCCCCTGTTTGTTCAGGCTTAACTTGTATTTCTAATTCTTTAAACAATATATCCTCCTTCCAGCTCGAAATATAACATTTACCGGAAATTAAATTGTGTAACAATTAAGTTTTTTATTTAATCAAATCATTATTCAATTAAATAAAAATGGTTTTCATATTGATTGTTTTTATATATGGCTTTACGACGATAAAATGTAATTTTTAACTTTTCTATAAATTTCTAAATATTTTGTTGCATTATTTTTGATACTGAGCTATATTAGAAGTCTAAATTTTGATTTGCTCGGGAGCATAGCTCAGCTGGTTCAGAGCACCTGCCTTACAAGCAGGGGGTCCTTGGTTCGAATCCATGTGCTCCCACAAAAAGCCGCTTTATTTGCGGCTTTTTTATTTTGCTTAATTTCATAATTTTCATTCTAATATATGAGTAAATTTTCCTCAAAAAATAAAACCATCATCGAAATAATTCTTTTAATATCATTCGGTATAATATTATATCTTTTTTGGAATTCCTGGTTTATTTATCCGATTAAATTATTCACAGTACTTGTTCACGAAATTTGTCACGGAATTGCAGCAGTTTTATCAGGCGGATCAATTTCTTCTATTGAAATTAGTAAACTGCTCGGTGGTGAATGCCGAACTTACGGTGGTAATGTTTTTATTGTTGCTTCTTCGGGTTATCTCGGAAGTTTAATTACAGGTTTTATTCTTTTTATTTCTTCATATAATATTAAAAGAAGTATTATTGTTTGCACTATAATTTCCATAATTATTTTCTTATTTACTATTTCCTTTATTAAAGGAAGGTTTGGAATAATTTTTTCGCTCATATCGGCTGTCATTCTTTATTCATCACCACGCTATTTCCATAGCATCCTGCATTACTATTTCATAAGGTTTATTGGTTTTGCAAGTGTCTTTTATGTTTTAATTGATATTAAAGAAGATATTTTAACTAATGAAGTGAGAATTACCGATGCTCATATTTTAGCTCAATATTCCGGGATATCTCATCTTGCTTGGGGATTTATCTGGATTGCTGTATGTTTAATTCTTATTTTTTTACTGTTAAAATTCAGCATTAAAAAAGGCGCAACATTAAAATAGTTTTTATTGTTTTTCTTCCACTTTTAATAAGATTAAAAGTCCAACTACAAAAAACACAGCGATTGATAATATAGCTAAACGCTGACTTTCGAAAATATAACTTATTAAACCGAAAACAAGCGGTCCAACAATTGCTGAACTTTTTCCAAACATCGAAAAAAATCCAAAAAACTCAGTTTTTTTATTTATTGGAACAAGAACTGACATTAGACTTCTGCTTACAGATTGTGTTGCTCCCATTACTGAACCGGCAAGTAATCCAACAAAATAAAAATATTTCTTTTCTGTTTCCAATGTACTAAGCGTAAAATATTCGGATGTCTGTAAAACTATCCAGTTGCTGGCATCACTTGTAATAAAAGCAAATAATATTGTAAATATCCAAATTATCAACGAAGTGATAATTGTTTTCTTGTACCCAAAAGAATCAGCCACTATTCCAAAAATAACAGAACCGATTATTGCAGTACTTTGAACTATTATGAAAAACAATATCAATTCTGTAAATGAAAAAGAAAGCGTAGAACTTGCATAATTTCCCGAAAAAAATATAACAGTATTTACTCCTTCGATATAGAAAAAATAAGCTAAAAGAAACAAGGCAAGGTTTTTAAATTTCTTTAAGTTGCTTACTGTTTCCCAAACTCGCAAAAATCCAATTCTTAAATAGTTTACTGAACTTTTTTTTTCTTTTCTGTCATCTCTGATAAAAAGGAATAGCGGAATTGAAAAAATTAAGAAAAATACTGCGGCAAGTGGGAAAGTTTCCTTAATCATATCATTTTGAATAAAAGGATATGCTATTGTTAATGTAACCAAAGAACCTAGATAACCCATTCCATAACCGTAACCGCTAACTCTTCCAAAATTTTTCTCTGTTGTTATATCAGGCAGAAATGAATCGTAAAAAACCAGACCGGCTTCAAATCCTATATTTGCAATTATAAAAAGCAATATTCCCCAAAAAACATCCCCTTCCTTTAGGAAAAACAAGTTGGCTGTTGCAACAATACAAATTATTGTAAAAAACAGAAGAAATCTTTTTTTACCAGCTGAATAATCGGCAATTGCTCCTAATACAGGCGCTATAACTGATGTTATAAGCATAGATATACTTATTGCCCAACTCCAGTATAAATCGCCTTCCGGCAAGCCTGAAACGATTATTTTTTTAAAGTAAACCGCATAAAGAAAAGTGACAACAACAATAGAAAATGATGTATTGCCAAAATCAAAAAGGGTCCAATTAAAAATTAAAAATTTGCTGTTAAGTTTGTTCGTTCTTTTTGGGGAGAGTTTCGTCAATAAGTCCTCTGCCTGTTTTTGATATCAATCCGTTTTTCTTAAGTTCATTAAGGATTGCATCTAAAATACCATTTATAAATTTACCGCTATTTGAGGTGCTGTAATTTTTTGCAATTTCTATTACCTCGTTAATAGATACCTTAGGAGGAATATCATTAAAATAAAGTAATTCTGCAATACCCATACGAAGCAAGAGCTTATCAATCAAAGCTATTCGGTCCATTTCCCAATTATTTACACGTTCCTTTATTTTTTCATCTATTTCTTTCTGGTTTCCGACTACCTTGTTTACCAAGGTTTCACCAAATTCCTTGTCAACTTTTTTATTAACATCTGATAAAATACCATTAGTAATAGACGTTAATCCTTCGCCGTTCATTTCAAATGCATATAAAATCTGAAGGCATTTTTCTCGTACTTCTCTTCTGTTGAATTTCTTATCTGTCATATTATTCTTAATCAATATAAATTTCTTAAAATGTACCTTAAAAATATAAAACGATTATCACAAATGCATTAAGAATATAAACATAAGTCTCATTATATCGCATAAAGCCAAAAAAACAGCAGTCCAATACTTTCTCTTATGTGATAATACATATATTTATCCCAGTTGAGCTTAAATTCACTAGAAAGAGGAACTATATTTACCTTGTAAAAATGTGATATTTCCATAACTCTGCACAAATGAAATTTGTCCGATATTACCAAAACGCTGTTCATCTTTTTTGATATTATAAGCGAGTCTTTTATAAATTTAATCTGTTCGGAAGTTGTTGATGTTTCTTCTTCAATAAATATGTTCTCTTCATTTACGCCATAATCCAATAATAGATTTTTGGCCGCATTTGCTTCTGTAATTTCACCTGGAGCGCTTCCTCCTGTAACCTGAAGGTTTTCTACATTCTTATTGTAATAAACTTCGAAACCTTTTTTTATTCTTTGAGAGAATAATGGACTGGGTTTATTATCCGACCACACAGCGGCTCCTAAAATTACACCAATCTTGTATTTTTTATCGTTTATTTTCTGTGTTTTATAACTTGCTATATATATAAAAGAGAGAGAAAGCATAATAATAAAAACAAATACAGATATATATATCCCTTTTACGAACACAAAATTGCTACTTCCTAATATTTTTGAATAAACAACAATAATCATGTAAATCTGTAATAAACCATTAGCCGATAAAAAAGAAGCTACTATTATTTTTTTTGCAGAATAGCCAAGTATATAAGATTTCATCCAGTCAAAAATATCTTTATTAAATAATATAGCTCCAATCATAAAAATAATTAGGAATGTCCCCATAATTAATATTGTCCGGTTTAGAACATTCTCTTTTGCTTTATAATACATAATAATTGCGCCGCTAAAAAGAATAAGAAAAGAAATAAAATTATAAAGATTGCCAATATTGTAAATAGAAAATTCAAGAGGTAAAATTGAATTATGCGAGTATTTAAAGAAATATATTAATAATAAATTGCATACCATTAAGAAAAGTGAAATTGATTTTATATTTAATATTTTTTTTTTCATTAATATTGGGTTAACTCTTAATTTTCATTGTTACACTGTCGTAATTTTGAGAATATTTAATTACAGCATCAACATTAAATGTCATTTTTATATTCTCTTCAGTAAGAACATTTCTTGTTTTTTCATCTCTGAATATTTTTCCATTTTGCATTAAAACAGTTCTCGTGCTGTAAAAACCACTAAGAATTATATCGTGAGAAACCATAATTATTGTATGTTTCTTTTCATTATTAAGTTTGCATAATATTTCAAAATTAGAAATCTGGTGTTGCAAATCAAGATGCGCATTAGGTTCATCAAGAAGTATTATTTCTGTATCTTGGGCAAGAGCTCTTGCTATAAAAGCTCTTTGGGCTTCCCCGCCCGATACTTCATTAATTCCTTTATTTTTAAGGTGCGCAATTTCCATAACTTCTAAAGCTTCTAAAACTTTTTTATGATCATCATCGCATTCTATCCCAAGCATATTAAGATATGGAGTTCGTCCCATCATTACAATCTCGTAAACAGAAAAAGGGAATGCAGAATAAGTTGATTGCGGGACGTAAGATATTTTTTTAGCAATTTGCTTTTTGGAATATTTTTCTATTAGTTTTTCCTCAAGTCTTATTCTTCCGCTTTTTGGTTTATATATACCGGATATTAAGTTCAATAAAGTAGATTTACCTGACCCGTTTGGGCCCATTATCGTTAAAAAATCTCCTTTTTCAACAATAACACTTACATCTTGAAGGCTAAATGAGGAGTTAATGTTTTGATAAGAAAAACTTACTCTATCTATATCAATTATTGGCAATATAATATTTCTTCTATAGTATTATTTTGAAACGAAATATAATTCTTAAGTTCAAATTAAGAAAGAGATAGTTTTATAGCTTTTTGATAAAATAACTTTATCCTTTTTTTGGTAAAAAAAAAGCGCCTTAAGGCGCTTTTTATTGAAGCTTAAATATTATCGGTATTGCAACCTGGACTTTTACAGGCTTACCTCTCTGTTTACCTGGTTTAAACTTTGTTTTTTTAACGGCATCCATTCCCGCTTCATCACACCCTGCTCCAATTCCTTTAATAAGTTCAACTTTAGATACGTTGCCTTGTTCATCAACATAAGCTTTTACATAAACTCTTCCCTGAACATTTGCTTTTTTTGCTAAATCAGGATAAACAATGTTATCTTGAATTGCTTTAATACCACCAATCGGTTCTGGCATTTCTTCAACTGCTACGAAGAAAACAGGTTCTTCAGCAACTTCTTCTTTCTTTTCCGCTGCAGGCGGTGGAGGCGGAGCAGCAACTTCTTCATTAACATCCAAGTCAGTATCAGCTATTTCTATATCATCCAGAACATCGTCTGTTGGAGCTTCAACAGGTACTAAAGGACGAGGTGGAGGTGGTGGTCTATTTTCTATTTTAGTAACAGCAACTTCCTCCATTTTAACTAATTCTTGTTCTTGCTCAAAATATACTTCTTCAGCTTGAGTATCTGGAAAATACTTAAAAGCAAAAATCGTTAAAATAAGTGCAATTATTAAACTTACTTCAACAAATCTCTGATATTTACGCCTCAAATCAGCTTTTGGTGTTTTCTTTAAAGCCACTTAATCCTCCAATTTCACAAAATTAATTGTTCAAAAGTTAATTAATGTAATTGTAATAGTCAATAAATTTAATCTTTTTATTTAACATATAATTTATTTTTTTGTTCCAATGCTGCTTTGTTTTTTTTTAAGACGCTTAAATAAACAATTATATGTAACCACTCCTAAAACTGCACCTATAAAATCTGCTATCCAATCGTAAAGATCGCAACTTCTGCCAGGAATAAAACTTTGATGTATCTCATCAATAACTCCATAGGAGGAAGCTACAAACAAAGAACTTAAAATTACATGTTTTTTTATAAATAATAATTTTTCCTGTAAAGAAAAAGCAATGCTTAGCATAATTGTAAGTATAAAATAAGCTGCAAAATGCTTAAATTTGTCACTTACTCCGATAGAAGGAATTGAACCTCCTGGTATTGATGTTCCGATGAATATTATTAACCAATATAAAACTAAAGGTAAATAAACATAGAGTCTGCGTTTTGTAGAAATCTTATCTAAAAGTGTCATTCAAAAACTTTAATGTATTAGGAAGATTATCAATTATGTCTAAAGCTGTATATCCGAATTCTGTTTTTTGATATGATAACAAATCAGAACAAAAACTGTGCAAATAAACACCGCAAATAGCAGATTGTTCCATATTATTATTTTGAGAAATTAAACCTCCTAGAATACCAGTAAGAACATCACCAGTAGCAAATTTTGCCATTCCGCTGTTCCCCGAACTATTTATTAGAATATCTCCGCCTGGTAAAAATATAATTGTAGGAGCACCTTTTAGTACCAGAATGCATTTTGTCTGATTTACAAATTCAGAACCGTATTTTAATATATCTTCCTGTAACTTTTTCAGGTCAACTTTTAATAGTTCTGAAAATTCTTTATGATGAGGGGTAATTATACAATTTTCAAGAAATAACCTATTGTATTCATTTTCCGAAAGAGCATAAATTGCATCTGCATCTATCACGATATTCTTTTCTTTGTTATTTTCAATAATTGATTTTACTGCATTTAATGTCTCATTTTGTCTTCCTAAACCAGGTCCAATAACAACAGTTTCACACCAATCAAACAATTCAGATAATTCATTAATATTATTTTTTTGTAAATAGCCACTACCATTATCGGAGAAAGTCTTAACTACTGAGATATCTATTTTGGAGTGTACAATATTCTTAATAGATTCAGGGACGGCAAGAATAACTGAACCGGCACCTATTTTATGAGCTGCATTTGCAGTAAAAGCTGCTGCTCCAGGATAATCTGCTGAGCCCGCAATAAGCAATATTTTACCTGAAGAGTATTTATGCATATCTTTACTTCTTAAGGGCAGATAATTATAAGCATCTTCCGGTTCAATTAAATATGTATTAATATCTAAGCTATTAAAGTATTCACTGCCTATTCCTATCGATCCTTTCTTTACTTTCCCTGAATATTTATATCCTTTTCCGTAAAAAAGCCCTGTCTTTAATTCACCAAGGCTGATTGTTAAATCGGAATTAAAAACAGTTTTACCTGTACCTTTTTCAACATTTAATCCCGTAGGAATATCTACTGCAACCCTTTTATAGCTGCCTTTATTAATTTCTATAATAATATCCGATAAATTCGTTTCTAACTGACCTTTTGCTCCGGTGCCAAGAATTGCATCAATCACTAAAAAACATTCATCAAAGATTTTTATTTCATCGGAATGAATAATTTGTTTTAGTAATACAGAAACATTTACTTCAGACAATTTTTTCAGTATTTGGAAATTCAACAAAGCATCACCTTTGATCTCTTGCTCGGCTGAAGTATGAAGAACAATTACTTTATTTCCTGCGTTGCAAAAATGACGGGCAAGAGCAAATCCATCGCCACCGTTATTCCCTTTTCCGCATATAATTCCTATAGCAGATGCTGGATTTAAATCACCAAAGAATTCTGTTATTTCTTTGTAAATGCTTAGTGCTGCATTTTCCATCAGAATAACAGAAGGTATTTGCAATTGTTCAACTGCAAATGTGTCGGCTTCTTTAACTTGTTTAACGCTGAATAAAGGTATCATTTACGGTGTATTCCGATATATCATTCTTGCAAAAGGAATTGTTTCTCGAACATGTTCCAAACCGCAAATCCAAGAAACAGTTCTTTCAAGACCGAGTCCGAATCCTGAGTGAGGGACTGACCCGTATTTTCTTAAATCCAAATACCATTCAAATACAGAGCGAGGAAGATTATGTTCTTGAATTCTTTCCAGTAAAAGGTTAATATCATCCTCTCTTTGGCTTCCTCCTATAATTTCACCGTAACCTTCCGGAGCAAGAACATCTACTGCCAGCGCTAGTTTAGGATTTTGCGGATCGCGTTTCATATAAAAAGCTTTTACTTCTGCTGGATAACGATGAACCATAACAGGTCTGTCGAATTTCCCTGATATAATTGTTTCGTCCCCGCCTCCAAGATCATTTCCATATTGAAAATCGACACCTTCACTTTTCAATATATCAACTGCATCATCGTAGCTAATTCTTGGAAAAGGACGTTTTACAGATTGAAGTTTTGTAATATCTCGTTCAAGAATTTCAATTTCGGATTTTCTGTCAGTTAAAACTGATTGAACAATATACTCAATAAGTTCTTCAGCAAGATCCATATCGTCATCCAAATCGAAAAAAGCCATTTCCGGTTCAACCATCCAGAATTCCGTTAAATGCCGCCTTGTTTTTGATTTTTCAGCACGGAATGTTGGACCAAAAGTATAAATCTTTCCTAAAGCCATTGCACCTGCTTCGCCGTAAAGCTGTCCCGATTGAGTTAAGTAAGCTTTGCCCAAATCGAAATATTCCATTTCGAAAAGCGTTGATGTTCCCTCTGCTGCATTTGGAGTGATAATCGGCGGATCGAAAAGTGTAAATCCGTTCATATCAAAAAAATCTCGTATGGCTTTTGCAATCCTATGCCGGATTTTAAGAATAGCCAACTGCCTTTTTGAACGGATCCATAAATGTCTGTTATCCATTAAAAATTCCGGTCCGTGCTCTTTAGGCGTTATAGGATAATCAAATGATGTACCAATCAATTTTAAATCTTTAACATCCATTTCATATCCCCCCACTGCACGCGGTTCGGATTTTATTTTTCCTGTCACTACAAATGAAGTTTCCTGGTTAAAAGTTTCTGCCAGTTTAAATATTTCTTCCGATACATTGCCTTTAAAAACAACACATTGAAGATAACCTGTTCCATCTCTTAGAATTAAAAATTGTACTTTCCCGCTTGATCTTTTATTATAAAGCCAGCCTTGCAAACTAATTTCCTGTCCTGTATAATTTGCTAAATCCGAAATGTAAATTTTCTTCTTCATCGTATATTTACCTCTGTTTTTTTCGCCTAAATATAAGTTTACCTTTTCTGAAAATCAAAATCTTCAAGATTTAATTTTTTAAAAGACTAATTCCTGTATTAAATGTTTCTTCAAAAAGCAGTTTTCTTCTTTGGAAATTCCATTCTTCAATTTCAGGATAATTTCCTTTGTAAACAATTTCCAGCTTAATCATATTTCCAGAAATTTTTGCAACTATAATATCATCAATTACTTGTTGATGAGTTCTATCGAGTGAATCGCATATCCGCAGAATGGCCGATAATTTATTAACAATTTGTTTGTTTTTGGGATTTAAGGAATTATATGCTGAGTGGCTTTCTTTTGGATGGCTTTTTCTGTGATATCGTGCAATGTTGGCAATTATTTCAATTTCGTTATTCGTAAAACCCAGCAATTCACTGTTCCGAATTATATAGTAACTGTGTTTATGGTGCTGATTGTGGGAAATATAAAATCCTATATCGTGAAGAATTGCGGCAGCTTCCAAATATTCGCGGCAATCATTATCGAGTTTATGAAAATTTTGCAGCTGGTCGAACAAGCGAAGTGAAAGGAATGCGATATGATCGCTGTGTTTCTTTTCATAATGGCAGTTTTTTGCTAGACGTTTTACACTTTCAAGTCTTATTTTGTTAAGTTTTGGCTTAACTTCATTGGAATGATATTTATATAAAGAATCAATTATAATTCCTTCGCGCAAAGCATAGCCCGAAATTGTAATCTCTTTTATATTCAGCTGTTCGAAAATTGTTTTTAAAATCAGTAATCCTGCCGGAAAAATATCACTTCGCTGCTCGTCAAGTCCTAATATTTTGGATCTTTTTTGAGCTGATTTTATTTTGAATACTTCATCATAGACCTCTTGTAAATCTTGATAAGTAAAAACGTAATTATTCAAAATATTACCCGAATAATCTTTTTTCTTTTTCTTGCTTAAAGAAATTAAAGCTGCTGTCATAATAGTGCCGCTCGAGCCCGTAGCAATATCTATTTTTTGCTCTCTCAAGCTTCTAACAACTGGATATAATTCACCTTCTATCCATTTTTTACATTCATCTGTATTTTTTTTCTTTATTTCATAATCAGGGAAAAATTTATTGGAAAGTCTTACCGCCCCTAACTTAAGACTGTTAGAATAAAGTATTTTTTCTTTTTCACCTAAAACAAATTCTGTACTGCCTCCTCCAATATCGATAGCTAATGTTTTCTTTTCATAAACTGGAAGTGCATTAAGAATGCCAAGATAAATAAGCCTTGCTTCCTCATATCCGGAAATTACCTCAACTTCAATTCCTGTTTCATTATATACCTTTGATATAAATTCTTCTTTATTTAACGATTCTCTTACTGCGCTTGTAGCCATTGCCCGCAATTTTGCATTATGCGATTCAGCCAGACCTTTAAATTTTTTAAGGGTTGTAATACCTCGGTTCATTGCTTCGGGAGTAATAATTTTAATATCTCCTTTGCTGCCTTCGCTTAACCGGATTACTTCTTTTTCTCTGTCGATTATTGTAAAACCTGTATCACCTTCCACTTTTACAACTATCAGATGAAATGAGTTTGTTCCTATATCTACAGCAGCAAGAAAATTACTTTGTTCAATCATTTTTTTTCTTCTTTTTATTTAACAGAAATGAACAGAGATTATAAACGTCTTCAACCGAAACATCATCAATTAAATCGGATTTTCGTATAAAATATTTTGTTTGTCCTACAGGAGCCCAATTATACGGGTTTGTGGGACCGAAAATAGAAATCTGCGGCGTACCCGTTGCGCCTGCAACGTGCATTACCCCTGTATCATTTGTAATAAACAAATCACTTTTTTCAATAATAGCGGCTAAAACCGAAATCTCTTTATTTAAACAATAAGTTATATCTAAATCCGAATTCGATTTCATATAATATATTTCTTCTTTGTCGCTTTTGCTTCCGGTTATATAAAATTTTGCATCGTAATTATCTTTAAGTTTTGTTATCAGTTTAGCAAATTTTTGAAGCGCCCATCTGTTTTGAGGTTTTCCTGCACCAATGTGTAAACCTATCAGCAGTTCCTTTTTCCCTTTATGAATTTCGGAAATAAAGTCATCAGCTTCGCGCTTATCGTAACCATCAAAATTTATCTCTGTTCTAAAATTTTTAGATGCAAAACCAAAAGGACGTGCGATATCCTGAATAAAATCTGATACGTGGGAATCGGGAAATTTTCTCCAATCAAGATCAACTGGCTTATTAAACAAGAACGAATAATCGTTCAATACTCCATCAAGCGAATTAGGACCAATTATAAAGTCCGAATTTGATATCCGCGCAATGAAATTACTTGTAAAGGAAATTGATACTGTAGCAGGAACTAAAGTAATATCATACTTTTTTCTTATAATCTTAACAAATTTCCAAATATAGATGGGATTTATCAGTTTCTTTTTGTTGTAGTCAATCGTTTCATCAACAAAGCGGTTTTTTTTAACTGCGTAATTATTTGAAGGGCTTGTAATTAATGTTATTCTGCATCTGGGGTTTTTTTCTTTAAAAGCCCTAAAAAGCGGAACAGTAGCTAACATATCGCCGAATTGATTATGCTGCCTTACAATTAAAACATTTTTAGGGTAAGAAGGCACTGCCTTTTCAGTTATCGATAATGCATAATATTTATGAATTATTTTTTTCAGTATTACCGAAAATATATTTTTTGACCCCATCAGTCTTTCTTTTCTTCGTTTTTTTGTTCAATGTCTTCAAATTCAGCATCAATAATATCTTCCTTTTTTATCATCTGTTTAGCTGATTTTTTTTTATCATATTCTTTTTTATTTTTTGACGGCACTGCAATTACTTTTATGATACGGAGAATAATATATACAAATATTGCAAAAAATATAACTTTTAACATTTTTATCCTCTTGTTTCGGGACTGAAATACTCAATGAAACCTCTGTTTTCATTAAATATTTGTCTGCATAATTCTTCGAAATCGTTCTCGCTGTTAACAAAATCTATTTCCGTCGAATTAACAATTAAAAGCGGAGTTTCGTTAAATTTGAAAAAAAAGTTATTATAGGCTTCGCTTAATTGCATAAGATAACTTCTTGTAATGTTCCGCTCAATTTTTCGTCCGCGTTTTTTAATATTATAAATAAGCCTGTCGATGCTGGATTGCAGATAAACCACAAGATCAGGTTTTCTTAAATCCCTTTGCAAGGTGGGAAAAAGATTTTCGTAAAGCTTTATTTCATCGGGACTTAAATTTAAGTATGCAAATATCTTATCTTTTGCAAAGATATAATCAGAAACTATAAAATCCGAAAACAAATCTTCCTGATGAAGTTCCTGCTGCTGCTTATATCTGTTTATAAGAAAAAACATCTGGGTCTGAAAGGCATAACGTTTTCTGTCGAAGTAAAATTTTTCGAGAAACGGATTTGTTTCAAATTCTTCTTCTATTAATTTCGCATTTAGTTTATCGGACAGTTTTTTTGCCAGAGAAGATTTCCCCGCCCCAATAACTCCTTCAATTGCAATATATTTAACTTCAGACAATATTTACCTCGGATTATTTATAGTACTTTACTGATAATATTTTGTTTAAGTCCTTCTATCCTTATTTCCGAAAGTATAATTTTTAAAACCGGATGAATAAAATCCGGTTCTATTTCGCACGCCGGAACAATAACAAAATCTCTTTCACAAAATCCCGGATGCGGAACTGTTAATTTTTCATTACAGAATATCGTGCTACCGAAAAATAATAAATCTAAATCTATTTCGCGCGGTCCCCATTTAAATGTTTCTTTTCTGCCTATATTTTTTTCAGTTTTTTTTAAATAATCAAATAATTCAAAAAGAGTGATTTCACATAAAAAACTTATTGCGCAATTATAAAAGTCAGGCTGTTCTTCGTAACCGAAGGCTTTTGTTTCATATATCGCTGATACTTTAATTTCGCTAAATTCTTTTTCACTTTTTAAAATATCAACAGTATTGGAGATATTTTTAAGCCTTTCTCCGGAATTTGAGCCAACCCCGATAATTGCTTTAGTCTTCATTTGAACGGATTACCTCAGCTTCAACGCAATCAATAACTCCGCCCACAGGAACAGTATTTTTTCTTACCCGCACGCACACTTTTTGTACCCTATTGTAATTTTTAATTATTTCATCAGCAATTTTATACGCTATCGATTCTATAAGATGATATTTCTTTTCGTTTGCAACTTTCATAATAAGCTGATAAACACTGTGATAGTTTACCGTAAGTTTTAAATCGTCCTTAATTGCAGCTTCCGAAAAATCAGTATAAATATCAACATCAGCTTCAAATATTCCGCCAATATTCTGTTCTTCGGATAACGCTCCGTGATAAGCATAAAAAGATGCGTTTTTTATTCGGATTATATTAACCATAACTAAACACTCACATTCTTATAATATTTAAGTATTCCCTTCAAATTTGCAATTAAAATACCCGCAAGAACAATTGCCGAACCATTAATTTGAACGACAGATAATTTTTCTTTTAGAATAATCCAGCCCAATAAAACAGCAATTATAGGTGTAATAAAAGCGCTTAACGATAATATTACAACATTAATTCTTTTCAAGAGCCAATAATAAGTTGTAAAAGCCATCACAGTTCCTAAAACTGCAAGGTATAAAATTGAAGAAATAGCTGATAAAGTAAATTTATTGCTTAAATAATCTTCAAATAAAACAGAAAATATTATTAATAAAATACCTGCTAAAAAAAGCGGGACAAGGTTCATTGATAATGGGTTTAATTTCTTTGCGTTTTTTTTAAGATAAACAGCAATAAATCCCTGCATGGCAGCACTTAAAACAACTGCAGTCATTCCTAACATCATATTAGAATAACTAAACGATAAATCATCAGAAAATATAATAACCAGTCCGATAAAACCCAAAACTGCTCCTAATATTTGATATAAATCTGTACTTTTTTCTTTAATAAAAATGTATGATAAAATAATAACAACAAAAGGATAAATACCGAAAAGTATTGAAGCCAATCCGCTTGGTATAAATTGTTCTGCCCAATAAACAAGTCCAAAAGGGATTACAAATGAAAAAAGGGCAAGCATAACATATATTTTTAAAGAAAATAAATCTTTTTGCAGATTTATTTTTTTTACTTTCATAATTAGAAATACGATAATTGAAGCAACAACAAATCTTACTCCTGCAGATAAAAACGGTGTCATATTTTCCAGACCAATTCTTATCATCAGCCACGTTGAACCCCAGGCAAAACAAATTAAAATATATCCCAGAAATATTTTCAAGTTTTCGTTCATTCTTCGCTCATCGCTATAATTCCTATTGCCCGTCCGGATTTAATTCCTTCTCTTCTGTAAGAATGAAGCAAATCTGTTTTTTCATAACTGCATAAAGGACTAATTTCAATATGTTTTTCGGGAATACCGGAAGCAATTAACATATTTTTGTTTTCTTTTTTTAAGTTAAGGAAATAACACTTATTTTGTATTTCAACCGATTCGGGATTGAATTTTTTCGCTACTTCCTCCCCGACTTCATAATTTTTAACATCGATACATGGAGCTATATATGCAAAAATATTTTTTTCATCTGAATTGAATTCTTCTTTTAATTTTTTCAAAGTCTTTCCAAGAATCTTTAATTCCGTACTTCGCCAGCCAGAATGTACGGCAGCAATTACTTCATTTTTTCTGTCATACAAAAATATCGGGACGCAATCGGCAGATGAAACTGCAAGCCCTATTCCTTTCTTTTTCGTAATAAGAGCATCACTTGCGGGAAAAATATTATTATTTTCAACAATTGAAATGTTATCTCCGTGAACCTGTTTCTGAAATACAACATTTTCCTCTTTAAGTCCAAGCTTAGTAATAAATTATGACCTGTTTGCTTTTACAATATCAGGATTATCCCCAACTGATAAGGACATATTAAAATAATACGGTTCGCTTCGGTTAAGTCCGGTTTTTGTGCTGAAACCTAATTTAATTTCCGGAAACTGACTAAATAGACTGCTTTTTATTATTATCACAAATTGCTATTATTTTTAACCCAAATTTACAAAAATTGCCAATCAGACTGATGTTATTTTATTAAAGGTACAGAAAACAAATATCTATTTAATTTCGGAATTACTCCATTTAAGAAAATCAATTATACCTTCAGTAATCTTGTCAGCTATTTTTTCCTGATAAACCGGATTTAATAATTTCACTTCATCGTAAGGATTGGATAAAAAAGCAGTTTCAATTAAAACTGCCGGTAATTCTGTTACCGAATTTACTGATAAATTAAAACCTTCGAATATCCCGAAAGAATTAAATCCCAGTTCAATCATCTTTTTATGAATAAACTCTGCCAATTGCCTGTTTGAAGAATGATGGTAATAAACAGCTGTCCCGCGTACGCGATGCGGATCAACATTAAGAGCAACAGAATTACAGTGAATGCTTAACAGTATATCTCCGCCTGTTTCAAATACCTTTTTAATTTTTTCAGGATTTGATAAATTCTCGTCTCCATCTCGCAGCAGAATAACTTTTGCGCCGTGATTCACTAAAGACTTTTTTATTTTAGAAACAAGCTCATAATTTACATCTTTTTCCAAAGCCCCGGAAGATCCTAATGCACCTAAGTTGTTTCCACCGTGACCTGCATCTAGAATCACAGTGCAGTCATTTATTAATTTAATCCCCTTCCTTTTGTAAATGATTGAGAGAATACTGTCCGAAAATTCAACTGAATACCCCCATACCTGCTTTTCATCTAAAGTCAAAAATACTTCTAAAGTTTTTTCTTTTGAATTATAAAAATGTGAAATGTCAGCCTTTTCATCAGATTTATTAATAATCTCATATCCAGAAAAATCGTACCCAACCAATTTAACAACAATTACTGCCGGATCTATTCTTTGATAAGTAATATAAGGAGTTGGAGTATTAATCTTAATTTTAATTGTATCAGCATACTCGTATTTATATTTAGGCTCGGAAGATACAAAGGAAAATTCAGGATTTGCAAGGAAATCAGTTACATATTCTTCCGGTATCCAGCCATTTTCTTTTCCGGAAATACTGAATCTGTAATATTTTCCCTTTTTTCCGGTAACAGTTAACTCTGTTCCTTCCGAAATATAATTCGGTTCTTTAAGTCCTAATCGGTCTGTTTGCAGTTCATAACTGAAAAGAGGCCTGAAACCTTTTGTTTTTCCTTTAAAGAATATTTTATGACTGGTGATATTCATTTTTACAGAACTGTTATATCTGGTCTCATTTCCGTATTTATCCGTTAACACTATTTCGTAATTCCCGAAATAATCAGTTTTAAAGTCATTAGCATTAATTTTAATTGAATAATATCCCGGTCGTTTTTTTGAATCCGAAAAAGGCAGCTCAATTATTCCCGGAATAATTGCAGAACATCCGGTTGTGCCTGAAAATGATAAAGTCAAAGATTCTCCTGCTGATATCCATCTGTCTTCTGCCGGTAAAACAGATTCCGGAAATATTTTAACTATATCTCCGTATTCCTTAAGTTTTTTTTCTTCTTTAACTAAATAAATATCTTTTTCCGCTTTTAAATATCCGTCATAATAAGCACGTATTGTAAATTTATTAGTCCCTTGTTTTATTTTCAGTAGTGTTGCAAAAGCTCCGGTCTCGTAAACTCTTAAATTTTCATCATTAACAGTAATTGTATAATCCGGATTAGTATTGCCCGCAATCCGATAATTTTTATAATCAGTAAAAGTTGTATCTTGATCTGGGAAGACCAAATTAATTACAGGTTTTTGTGCTAGCAGAAATCCAGCATAAATCATCAAAAACCATAATTTATAAATTATTATTTTCATTAAATCTAATTTGCTAAAACGATTTATTTACGGGATTTATAAAGGCTAAATTAAAAATAAAATGCTTATAATAAAAGGATTATAAAACCAAGTTTTTTATAATTCAAATATTAATGGCTTCATTATCAATATTACATATTTTTTAACGATGTTTACACTCAAACATTACAAAAAGAATTTAATAGGCATTTATGCTAAAGTAAACGGGAAATAAATTGCTGATCTTATTAGATAAATTAATCTATACTAGCTTCAACTGACAACATTAATTCGGAACTTACCTTTTTACCATTTATTTTCGCTGGAATAAATTTGGTAATTATTATTGCTGCTTCAATATTTTCATCAATTTTTCGGGAAATATTCTTTGTGATTTTAGAATAATAAACGTTACCCTCTTCATCAATTTTTATGAATAATTCTAAAATTCCTTTATAATCTTCAGCTCTGTTTTCAGGAGAAATGAATACATTTTCGATAACTGCATCCATTCCGCCTTCAGGAAAAGGACATTCATTGGCATCGCAACTCAAGTCTTTTATTTCAAGAGAAATACCTTCTTTTTTTTCTGTTTGTTTTTTTACATTATGTTTTTTTTCTGTAATAACATTATTTCTTTGCACCCCCTGCGAATTGGAAGTAGTTAAATTTTTCTTCGGAGTCAGCAAAAAAGGGATATAAAGTATTACCTGCGTTGAAACTACTTCTTCTTTATCCTGCCCGGGGATAAATTTTGTTTTTTTTACTGCATCAATTGCAGCTTCATCACAGCCTAATCCAATTCCTTTAACAACTTGGGCATCTCTTACATTTCCTTGCTCATCAATTTGCGCCAACACAGATACTGTCCCTTCAAGCCCGTATTTTTTAGCATCTTCTGGATAAATTAATGTTTCTATTATCGATTCGATACCACTGACAGGTTCAGGGCAAATATCAATAGGACAGATATATTCTTCTTTACGGCGTGAACTGTTTTTTATCCCCGATATTTCCGTAAAATACCTGGAAATAGGAGCAGCATAATTTGGATCGAGACTTACAAAATTTGTGCTTATCAATTTCCCTTTTTCATATATTCTTGTTTCTTTAAGTCCGCCGTTTTCATAGTAATATTTAGATAATCCGTCTAAAATCCCCATATCGGTTTGTATTTCAGACTTTATTATTCCGTTTAAATAATATTCTCTTATCCAACCGTTTACAATTCCGTTTGAGTATGTTACTTCTTTTCTGAGATTTCCGTTTTCATAAAACCAATAGCAAGTACCGTCAAGTCTGTCGTTTACATAGCTTATTTCCGAAGATATTTTCCCGTCTGGATAAAACGAACGATTTATGCCTGTCTGGCTGTATATATCGTTTAAGAAAATTAAAACCGAAATCAGTACAAAAAAGCTCTTCATTTATTAGAATTCCCATTTTGCTGCTAATGTCGGCATAATTTCAACTTTGTTTGTCGGCAAAAAATTATGAGTAATTTCAACTTCACTGCCAAGAAAAAGATTTTTTGTTACTTTTACCCATAACTGAGGTTCAGTCATTATTACTAAATCTTTTTTATCTTTTCCTGCCAGCTTAGCGCTCCATAAATCTGCAAATCCGGTAAAAATAATTTTCCCATCCCAAAATTCGTTAAACCAAACAATAGTAATCTGAAAGTCGCTTCCAGTTGATAAATAGTCCTTTCGGTAAAGCAAATCAGTATTTAATGTTGTTATTCCCAAATCTATAGGATAACTTAATCCGGCAAGCCAAACATGCCCGAGAGGATATCCTGCGGCATTTCCATCGTTATATTGTAAAGTTGCAGAAAGATTTTCTACCCAAGGCAGATTTATGTAGCGTGCAATTTCAAAATACGCCAGAGACATACTTTTATTTCCGCCGTTATTAAAATCGAAATCGGTAAAGAAAAATGTTGATCCGTAATCATCGGCTTTCAGCATTTCAAAAGTAGAAGTAAAATATTTTCTATCCTTTCCTAAATCGTAATGAATTTGAATATTTTGCGATAATAACGGAGTGATTAAAAATATCATTAACAGAGTAACTTTCATTATCTTTATCATTTTTGCCTTATATTTTTAGAATTTTAAGAATTGCACTTTGGAAGTGTAACAGTAAATTCGGAACCTTTCCCGAATTCGCTTTTTACATAAATATCTCCGCCTATTCTTTTCAAGAATTCTTTGCAAAGAATCAGTCCAAGTCCCGTACCCTTTTCTTTAGCAGGACCAATCGAAACATAGTGTACATCAATCCGGAAAAGCTTATTTTGATCTTCTTCCGATATCCCGATACCTTCATCGATAACCGAAACATATACTTTTCCGTCATCTTTTTCTGTTGCGGTAATACTAACTTTTGCTCTTTCTTGCGAAAATTTAATCGAGTTACTTAGTAAATTGCCAATTACAGATATCGTCATATTTTTATCTGCAAATACTTTTATATGTCTTTCTGCATCAACAAAAAATCTTATTTTTTTATGCGCAAAATCATCTTTTAAAGTACTTGCCACTTCCCATATTAAATCCTGAACTACAAGAGCCTGCGGTTCGTTCTGGATTCTCCCGGTATGAGCACGCGACCATTGGAGTAGGTTTTCAAGAAGTTTATATGCGTGTTTTGCTGAATTGTTTATTTCAGTAATAAAAGTTATTTTTTCATCTTCATCAAAAGAATCATAGTCCTTTATCAGCATATCCGAAAAACCCAGCAGCGTAGTAAAAGGATTTTTAAGATCGTGCGATACAATTGTAAGAAATTTGTCTTTTGTCGCATTAGTTTCTCGGATTTTTTCTTCAGATTCTTTTAGGTTTTTTTCTGTAAGAATTCTCTGCGTGATATCTGAAAATGATCCGATTATACCGCCAGGTTTGTCATTATCATCATAAAATACTGATTTACTGATAAGAATATTTCTTTTCTCTCCGGAATCAACTTCAATTTCTGTTTCGTAAGTCAACGAGTTAAGACTATTTATAACCTCTTTGTCTTTTCTTTCATCTTCTTCCGAAAACTCTTTTGAAAATACTTCATCAGCCGACTTACCGAATATTTCTTCCAAAGTTTTTCCCAAGTATTCTTCAAATTTCCGATTGCAGCCTAAATATATACCTTTCAAATTTTTATAATAAACCGGATTTGGAATATTATTCATTATTGAAAGTATAAACTTACTTTGCTGGTTTGTTAATTTATCTTGGTTAAAGTTAGAATTATATTCGTGGATAAATTTTAGCACAACCTTGGAACCATTTGCAGTAACTGCAGGATAAAACCCGGCACAACAATCAATTTTATTATCATTAACAGATAAAAAAGTTAAATTAACCACCTCTACAGTATTATCGTATAAATTAATTTCCTTAAGGATATTCTGAGTTTTATTGTAATCAGATTTATCAATTATACTTAAAACGCTTTGTTCCGATATTTCATCCGGCTGATATCCAAATAACTGCATCCATTTTCTGCTGGTTGCAATAAATTCACCTTTATAGTCAATTATTGCAAAAACTTTTTCAGAATAATTATCTAATTCTTGTACTGCGTCACTATTACTAACAGTTTTAATGTCAATATTTTTAATGAAATCGATTATTTCTTTTATCTGAAGGATATCCGCTTGTGCCATACAATAATTAAGTTTTTATGCTAAAGTAACAAAATTAATACTAACATTATACATCCGAACAAAAAAAAACCCCGCCTTTTGACGGGGTTTTTTATTAAATAATATTTTAAAGAGCACTACCGTTAAGAACTACAGCTGCATCGCCATTCGGGCTTTTTACTTCAATAATAACTGACACTTTTCTTGAACCGGGATTTACATCTCCTTCAGGATCTATTTCCGAAACAACAACTTCAAAATAAGTATAAGCATCGTTCATAGTATCAGGTATTTTTATTCCAGTTGTTCCAGAAACAGTCAAGTTTTTACCGACTGTTTTAACATCAACAGTAGTACCTTCAGCTAATGGGTTACCAAATTGGTCAGCAACTCTGAATCTGAAAGTAACTCCGCCACCAGTATTGAAATCAGGAATTACCCAATTTCCATCTCCATCAACCGGATCTATCACTATATCGTATATTCTTGTTCTGCCAGACCATAAACCTTGTGAGGTAGTTGTTATGTAATTATTATTTTCATCAACAGTTTTTGCCGATACCGAATAATAACCATAACCTATCACTGGATCATCAGGCCAAGGAGCACCTGTTATAATATCAGCTTGTGCAACACCGAATCTATCTGTATGTTTTGGATCCTGGTATCCTTCAATTACTCCTGCGGTAGTTTGGAAATAGACAGCGGTTCCTTCAACAACAGGGTTTGAATATCTGTCACCGACAACACAAACTGCAAATGGTCTTGGCAGTAAGTTAACAACATGGTATGCAGCACAATTTAGTCTGCTGATACCAACACTGAAATGATTTTGTTCAGGAAATCCGCCGCTTATTGTAAGTTTAACCGGACGCGATTTAATAAGTTTTCCGCCTATCGTGCAACTAGCTTGAACTTGAACAGGACCAGAAATTGTTCCGCTTCTAACTGTTGTAAACACTAATCCTTCAGAATTTGATCTTACTGTTTTAGGACCGATTTCTTCACCACCGTTAGGATGTGAGCCTGGCAGAAAATCGAATGTTACCGGAATTGAATGATCGATATCTATTGGATTACCGTTTGAATCTACAACAACATAAGTTATATTTGTCCAAGTTATATCTCCTGTTTCCTGAACAAAAATATTCGAGCTTGTCATACTAACAAACTGAATAGCGTCTGCAGGACCGGAAACACTGCTGTTTATTAGTTGTTTTTCTAATCTTATAGTTCCTAAATCAAGTTTCTTTTCGGCAACATTTACATCTTGTGTAATTTCTCTTGTTTCGTAACCTTTAATATTAAAAGTAAACTTTAGTTCTTTGTTGCCGCTCATATCAAGTATAAATGCAAAATCACCGCCGGCTTCCGAATACCTGTCATTAAAACCAGAAATTTTTATGGTAACTCCTTCAATTCCGGCTCCTGTTGTATTATCAATAACTTTCCCGGAAATGGTTACTTTACCACCTGTTTCAGCTATTTCTTCTTCTGCTTCGTTTGTAGTAGATTTTTTACACGATGTTGCGATAAATAAAACAAAAAATACTGACAGCAAAAATAATAATGTCTTTTTCATATTGTGATCTTCATTTTATTGATGAAATATTTATTATTTAGATTATATAACAATAAAAATATACAGACTATTGTTCTAAAGCAAGAAATTTTTAAGATATTTATAACGATAAAAATAAGATTATTTCAATAATCATTCCAGCTAATTCTCGAATATTTTATTAATATTTTAATCGGTTAGGACAAATATTAGCCATTTGCTCAAAAAAATCAACTATTTTATTACTAAAATATTTATAAAAAACATATAAATATTTATTTTTATGTTAAATTAACTATTGGCTTATTTTTTGAAGGTTTTTAATATTACTTTTTGGAGAAAAAATGAGCAACTATTATTCTTTAATTTTTCATTTTTCAAAAATATTTTATCAAACAGAAAAACTTATTGAAAACAAAATAGAATTGTACGAAATTAAAAATAAAGCTGCAGATTTTCCTTACTGGAAAAAACTTATCGGCACAGCTGTTTCAGAATTTAGAATCGAACATTTCTATAAATTATCACTCGGAACGCTTTATATTACTATGTTAACTTTTTTAATATTAAAATATTTACAGTAAATTTTACCGGTCTATTCAGTCTTAACTATTTTTAATATTTCCTCTATTAACTTTTTTCGAGTAACATCATTATCGTTCATTTTAAATTTATTAAGCAGTTCATAACGGCTTATTTTATTATTTTCTGAATATTCTTTTAAATTATATAAAGTTTCAAAATAACGAACATCGTCTATTGCTTCGCACATTCCTTCCCATTGAATTGTTGAAATAATTCCGTCAATTATTGGATAAGTAAAAGCTTCTTCACGAAATCTTTTTTCAGGATCATCAAAATCATTCCAGAAATTACCGTAACTCTTTTGATATGCATATATCATTGTCCCATCGTAGTTTTTTTGAATTAAATCGAATCCGTAGTTATTTCTGTAAATTTCAGGATTTTCCTGCCCCGCCTGAGGATTATGATAAGAAAGTACTTTTATATTTTGTTTATGAAATTTTTCCGGTATTGTAACATCAGTTTCACCATGAACAACCGCAAAAGAAATTTCGTTGTCAACATATTTGTAAACATCTTTTACTGCCGCTATAAATATCCCATTATGATATTTTTTTGTTTTTTGCCAAAACGGAATCTGCTTTTTAATATTTGCCGAGTCAGCTTCATCAATACCGTAAATGTATAAACTATCCCAACCGTTTTTTTTTATTATTTCAGAATATTCCTTAACTTTGTTTATTAACGAGTTTGTGTCACTATTAAAAACCGCATCTGAGAAAAGATTTAAGTCGATGTTGAATATTTTATCTGTCGCATATCCTAAACTTTTCCTTATTTCCAGATTTCGTACAAGATAATTGTTTTTTTGATAATTTGCCGGATAGTTAAAACCGTGGTCCCTAATATCCTTAAGTTCAAGATTAAATTGATTTTCAGTTTTATCAACATAATGATAAGGACGCTGATAATCTTTAATCTGTCCGGTGTAGTAAATTGCATAAATTATTCCAGGATTATCTAATCTAAATGGCAAGACATTTATACTGATTGGTATCCTATAAACATTTTTCCCGGATGTCGCTATTTCGATAAAACCTCTATAAATTCCTGGTAATTCTGAACTGTCTGCAAAACATTTCAGCCAAATTTGCCGATAATCATTTTCAAGTAAAAAAGGTTTAAGATTAGGTGTATCAGCAATTTTTAAATCTGAAAAATCGGAGTTAATGCTATCCGTTATATTAATATATTTTGTATTATTTTTTTTTGTTTTACAAAGAAGGTAATTCTGTTCGTTTATTCTGTCAAGTTTAATCAATTTATCATTTTTAACTAGTAATTCCTGAGTTAATAGTTTGCTTTTTTCATTTCTTATATCTTTTGATGTAATTCCAGCTTGGTACCATACTTTTACAATATACGGGTCAATAATACCATTAAACATCTTATTATTTTCATTTTTTAACTCGGCTATTTTGATTGATAATATTTCTGTTTTACCCAAGCTTTTTATAATGAACGATAAAGGTTCAAATTCTCCTGGTGTTATATTGCACGAAAGTGAATCAAGAATTTTAATATCCGCCGGAAGATTAATTTCATCCAATCTTAAATATTTGGTAGGATTTAAGTAATAAAAACTCAAGCCCGATTCTTCCGAACAGCTTGTAACTCCCCAAAGGAATAAAAATAAAATTATTCTCAAGAACTGATGATTTTTTATAAATCTCATATTTGTTTTATTTTGTGAATAATAAAAATGTTATAGAAATGAAAGGGAGCAAAAACGAAAAAATAAGTATATACTTTGCAGTATTTTCACGAAATCGAGAAATGATTTTATACAATAAATAAATTATAAATGATTGATAAAATACTATATTCAGAAAAGCCAATCTGTCATAATCTACGAAATTATTAATTACAAAAAGCAAGGAAAAGAAAAGGATTAAAATAAGATCAATGCCTGTAAGCAAAGCTTCTGGACTGAAAAATATTCTTTCGCGCAGAACAATATAAAATATTACCGTGAGCAAAACAACACCGAATAATATTTCGAGATAATTATTATTCAATATTGAAACAATATATTTATTCTTTATTGATTCTGAAAGTCCGCTTAAAAAGAAAAATCCGGCAGTATTTAAAAAAACATAAATTCCTGCAATTTCCTTTGTACGTTGATAATGCATTATTGATAAAATCAGCGATAAAACACCTACAATAGTTAAAAACAACAAATCTTCGAACTGAAGTGAAGTTTTTATGGGAACAGACGACAACAGAATAACAGATGTTGCCAGAATTGAGGAAGGTATTATAAATTTTATGTAAAGTTCAATTATTTGCTGTGGAAGCATAGATATTTTATCAGTATAGTATCTTGTAAAAAAGTCGGAAACTGATTTTACCTTACTGAATAAAAGTTTGCTGAAAATAAGTATTAAAGCAACTAAAAAAAATAAAACAGTTGCAGTGTACTCATATCCCTTTAAATAAATAAAAGAAATCAGAATAAAAATTATTGTAAAGAGATGAACAATGAAAACGGAAAATTTGTGCTGAATATTGCTTTCGAGAATAATGTGATGCAGATGTGTTCTATCGGGACTGAAAGGACTTTCTTTTCTTAGAACTCTGAATATCATCACTTTTAAAGTATCTATAATTGGAACTCCGAGCACAATTACGGAATATGTAATATCCAACTGCGAACCGTAATGATCAACGGAAATAAGTAGAGAAACAAGCATAATAAAAAAACCAAGAATTAAAGATCCTGTATCTCCTAAAAATATTTTCGCCGGATATGCATTATATTTTAGAAATCCTAAAATACTTCCCGAAAGACTTGAAGTAAGAATAAGCGCAAGTTCATTGCTAGTATAGATTGAAACCATAAAGTACATAAAAAAGATTAAAAGCGAAAACCCGCTTGCCAGACCATCAAGCCCATCCAAAAGATTTATCGAATTAATTACCCCTACAATAAAAAACCCAAGTAATATTAAATCAAACGGTTGCGGAATAGTAACACCGAACAGCATAATTCCAGTTACAAATTCGGTAAAATATGTAACGGTTAAAATTGCTGTAAGGATTTGAAAAGCAAATTTCACCAGCGGACTAAGCCCTATTATATCATCAAGCGTACCGCATAATAAAATTATAAGAGCTCCTACAAATAAAAGTTTAATTGAGTTCAAATCCGGATAGAAACTGAACATTAATACCATAACACTGGTAAAAATAACAATCCCTCCCATCCGTGGAATTACTTTTGTATTAACCCTTCGCGCACCCGGTCTGTCAACTATATCTGACTTTTTTAGGAAAGAAATTAATGGCGGTGTAAGAAATAATGTAATTACTAATCCCGCAAAAAATATAAAGGTATAAGTCATTACATTACTTCCTCTATCAAATCAATCATTTCGGCTGCAATTTTTTTTCTGTTAAAATTTGCCATTACAAAATTGTGCCCGTTATGCCCCATAAGTTGAGCATCTTTGCCGTTTTCGCTGAATTCCAAAACCCTGGCAACTAAATCTTCACTGTTTTCAGGTTCAAAAAAAATTCCGCAGCGTGCGTTTTCAATAATCTTTCGCGATTCTCCTTCAACACCCATTAAAATAGGTTTTTTCTTTATCATTCCTTCAAACATTTTTGAAGGTATAACGGTTTTAAATAAATCGTTTTTCTTAAGGTGAACGCAGAAAAGATCAAGTTTTTCAATAATTGCCGGAATATCTGATTTTGGCTGAATTGGAAATATCCGGATATTTTTGAGTTTCCTTTTTTCAATTTCATCTTCAAGTTTTTGTCTTTCGGCACCTGAACCGACAATTACAAATTTAATATCGGTGTTTTTTAATTTTTCTGCTGCTTCAATCAGTGTAATAATTGAATGAGCCATTCCGATTGTTCCGATATAACCTATCTTAAATCCTGACTGTAAATAATTCTTTAATTCTTCATTCCCAATTTCACTTTTTACATCAAACGTCTCTGTATCAACACCGTTGAAAAATACGTGTATTTTGTCTTCTTTTATTCCTCGTTTTACAAGATTTTCTTTAAAGGATACAGTTACTGATATTATTTTCTTCGCTGATTTATAAAGATTTATTTCAATCCATTCGAGAAGTTTAATTATTTTTTTATTTGTTAAAGCTCCAACCGCCACAATAGATTCTGGCCATAAATCCCTAAGCTCCAAAATAAACGGTTTTCTTCTTAAAATTGAGATGTATTTACCAGCAAGTCCACAAAAAAACTGAGGTGTTGTGGACATAATGAGATCAAATTTAATCCCTGAAAAAGAGACATACAGAACGCTTAAAAGCATAAAAATTAAGTAATTAAGAGTTCTTAAAATAAACCCCTCGTTTGGTGTAATAAAAGTCCATAAACGTATTACATCAATACCGTCAATGCTTTCTTTCTGAATTAGTTTATTTTTATAACCGGGAAATACTTTTCCGTCCGGATGATTAGGAAAATTTGTAACTACGGTAACATCAATTCTATCCATCCAAGCTCTGCAGTGCTCGTATGTCCTGTTTGCAGGAGCATTTACTTCCGGCGGGAAATAATGCGTAACAAACAATAACCTTTTTCTACCTGACAAATTAAACTAACTCCTTATAATAAAAAAATAAACAAAATTACAATTTATTGTCTTTTCCTAAAAGGGACAATATGTATTTTTTTATTATGGTATGTTGATTAAAAATATAAATTTCAAATAAAAATTTACTCTAAAGATGCAAGTAAAACAAGAAACAAAAGTTAAAATAGGAAGTTTTTTTTTAATTTCACTTAAGTATTAAAATATCATAATCTATTTGAGCGGGAATTGACGTTTTTGTTAAAATTATGGTACTCTGAGTTAAAGCAATTCCAAACTGAGGATAATACTCGGTTTCTTCTATTTCGTGATCACAATCCTTTATACTTATCTTTACATCAACTTCATCCAAAGATATGAAATATTCGTTTCCGTCTGCCGAAATACTGCAATCGGGATGCAAATGGATGTAACTTTTTACTAAATGATTTCCCTTTCCTGAAACTGAATCTCGCACGGAGATTGTATTATCTTTTGTAAGAATATTTCTACGATGAATTATTTTATCTCCAATAAGTCTGGCAAATCCTTTATATTCACCTGAAAAATTAAAATTATCTGCATTGCATTCATATTTAATATTTTCAGGTTTGTATCTTCGTGCAACCCTGAAACTTCCCCAGCATTCAATCTGATCTATTCCATCAATACATAAAGTATTGTGCGCTGATGCCGATCTTGAATAATTTCTTCTTATTCCATGCTTATATTCAAATACACCAGTATCGGTAATAATTTTCTTTTTGTTTACCGAGAGTTCATAACTGAATATATCAGAATGTGAATGGGCTGGAAGATAATCTGGTCCAATTTTTCCTGCATCTAATGCAAAATAAATGTTTTTATTTTTAAAAACATAATAACCTGAATCAGTGTAAATATTTTTCTCTTCAATGTTATTAAAACCAAGATCATTTGCATATTCATTAAGTACTTTGGTCTCTGGAGCAATTCCTTCCGCCGAATCGTTAAATAAAGTAATTTCGCCGTTGGGATGAGTGAGATCATTTAGAAAATGGAGCATTTTTGTAATATTTCTCTTTAAGAAATCGCAATACTCCTCATCATGCAAAGTAATGTTATACATATCCAATAAACCGAAAAGCATTATTGCATGATACATTGTTGATCGTTCAAAATAGCCTCCGTCACTCAACACCTGAATTGGAAGCTCTTTGTAAAATATTCTTTTCGCTTCAGAAAGCCATTTATCTGATTCTCCGCATCCGCTGAAATATTTTCCTGCAAAATATAACGCTTTAGCATTTTCCAGATAGTGATTACCGGGAAAATAAAACTCCATGTTCCTGTAAAGAAATGAAGCTTGCTGATATATACTATGCTTAATAACTTCGTTTTCCGGTTTCATTTTTATCCAATTTACAATTCTTATAGATAATGGATAAGAATGCCACCCTGTACCCTTTCCTAAAGGATTTTCGTTTATCCAATTAATACAAATATTTTCGAACTCGCTTTTATTCAGAAGAAATCCGTAATTAAAATAGTGCAAATTAAATTTCCATAATAAAGGAAATTCGTTAATATTCCAATTAATCGGGATACCTGTTTGACCGCAATGATTCAAAAATGTAAAGTTGCCATTTAATATTTCTTCTTTTCGATTTGTTGGGTCGTAAAACAGATAGTCGGTAAGTGATTGTTCATTTGTTTCAAGTTTGAACGGAATATCCGGTATATTTTGCTTAAAGTATTTACGCTTTATTATAGAGTAAATCCGTCCAAATATCTGTTCTTTCCGTAAATATTTAATTGTATAATAATACTTTAATATCATCGACTTTCATTTTTTATTGATTTCTCAATGTAATCTTTCATCCGCTTCCCTACCATTTCCCAAGTATATTTTTCTGTAACTAGTTTATACCCACATTCACCGAAATCCATGCATTTTTGCGGATTATCAAGTAATTTAATTAAAGCTTTGGCAATTCCGCTTATATCACCTGGGTCAACAAGATACCCGTTTGTATCATTTTGAACAAAATCAGGAATTGCACCTATATTTGTGGCAACAACCGGCAGTCTGTATAGCATTGCTTCAAGATAAACAAGTCCGAAAGGTTCTCTTTGGGTGGGCATACAAAAGACAGACGCGTTTTTATAATAATCCGGAACTTTTTCGATTGGAATTCTTCCAAGAACGATACAGTTCTCATTTTTTATTTTTGGATTTGCGCCTATAATAATCAATTTTGAATCGGGATGCTTTTCTAAAACTCTTTCAAAAGCTTCAAGTAAATCGGGTCCGCCTTTCCTTTCCCAGTCAATTCCTACAAATAGAATATTTTTATTTTTATATCTTTCAATATCCGAGGTCATATTTTCAATATCAACGTTGCTTCCTGCATAAACACAAGCAACTTTTTCTACAGGACAGGAGTACTCCGAAATAATAGAATTTGTAATATTTGAACTGTACGTAAAGTTTAATGTGGCATTTTTGTAAATAGATTTTTCAAGTTCAATCATTTCGTTTGATAAAAGTCCTTTTTTATCGAACAGCGGATAACCTAAATTTGCCAAATGCGTATGATCGGTATATAAAAAATGAGGAAGTCCTTTGAGACTTGTATCGTAAACAGAACCAATTTGAAACGAGAAGTAATAATCACCTTCACGTAATTTAGTATTCACCATTTTTTTTATTTCCTTAAATAAAAATACTGTCCGGAAATAAACATATTTGAATTTCTTGCGGCTTTTTAATAAATCTAAACCATATTCTTTTAATGTAAAAAAGATATTAAATAAAGCAATTATCTTCTCTTGTTTTAATAAATCTACAATCCGAATAATATCAAACTTGTAATCAGGAAAATTATCTTCCAATATTTTAAGCGTATTATCTGTCTGCGGATGTTCGTGAGCAGTAATAAAAGCAATTTTTTTCATAACTGTATTAAGACTTAATAGTAAATTTTACCGTATCAGTACGGTTGTTATTTAGCTTATAAAATAGATAACAAAACTGACAAAACTTATATAATTCTTTTTCTGCTGAAATGTTCGCAGATAATACTTTGCACTTCACCTTCTTTCCTTACACAATATAACCCATTTTTTTAATTATTTCAGAAAATTTACACTTCCCGATTTTATTCACTTCAGAATCCAATAATTAATTCGTCCGGTACTTTGTGTTCAATTAGATTTAATTTACATACAAAGCTTTTTCTAAATCCTTTATTTGAATAATATTCATGTATTCTGAACATATCAGCTCTTTTCTAAAAGTTTTTTACACATTTCAATATATTTTTCTGTCAATATTTTTGAATCGAACTCACTTGCTTTTTGAAGAGATTTCATCCTGAGTTCGTAAAGCAAGTTTCTATTATTGTTAATTTTGTTAATTGCTTCAATAATACCATTTTTATTTTCAGGCTCAAACATTATCACATCTTCTTCTTTAAACATTTCTTTAAGTGAAGGAAGGTTTGTGCATAACACAGCTAATCCGCAGGATAATGCTTCAATTACAATTCCTGGATATCCTTCTTTGTAACTTGGCAGGATCAATGCATCGTATTCTGTCATTTTTTTAATGACTTCTTCAGGTCCAAGAACTCCGAAATATTTCACTTTTGTGTTATCGAAAATATTTCCACTAAGTCCGTCATAAAAAGGACCGTAAACATCTATCTGAACATCAGGTAATGACTCGGCTGCTTCAATCAATTCGAATATACCTTTTTCTTTTCGAATATGAGAAATAAAAACAATTTTCAACTTTCCGTTTATATTTTTTGAAGGTTTCGGTAAATCTGAATACATTTTTCTGTGATTAGGAAACCATTGAACATTTTTATGAAGCGGAGCAAATTTTTCATGCAAATATTTCGTTTCTACTAAAAGAAGATCGGATTTTAAAACAAAATTATTTATTATAAATTTTAATAATAAATTCGAGTTATAATAATATTTATAAAAATTTCCTCCAAATATTCGGTAGGCTAGTTTCTTATTACACACTTTACTAAGGATAAATATATATCCGCTTAATGAAACAATTCCTCTTATAGATGCGTGAATTGAAATAATATCTACCTTATGAATATTGCGCAGTATTTGTAACGCTATCTTAAAAAAAGGTATAGGTGATATTTTTCGAATATTAACATCAATTGTTTTTATTATCACATTTTCTTTTATTAAAGAAAGTTCTTCATTTAAAAGTTGAAATAAAACAGTAGTTCCACCCAGCGGGGGAGGCAATGGACCTAAGAGCATTATTCTTATTTTATTTTTGTATCTTTTTAACATTCAAGCACAAATTTAAGTGATTTCAATAAAAACTTTTTTGTATTTCTCAATGCTTTTCTCTATACTAAAATCTAATGACCTTTTAATAAGTATATCCTTCGATGGCGGATTTTTTAAATATTCCTTGATATTATTTGCGAGATTAAGATAATCCCCAACCGGTGATAAAAGTCCGTATTTCCCGTTTTTAAATATTTCTGCAGGTCCACTAGGACAATCTGTACTTACAGACGGACATCCGCAAGCAATAGCTTGAATTAATGCTCCTGGTAAACCTTCCCATCTCGAAGAAAGTACGAATAAATCAGCGCGCGATAAATACGAAAACGGATTTTGAACAAATCCCGGGAAAAGAACTTTATCGCTTATTTTTAATTCTTCAATTAATTTATATAATGCAATTGTTTCAGTATCGTCTTTATCGCTTTGTCCAAGTATCATTAATCGGGAAGGAATTTCTTTATTAACCTCCGAAAATGCTTTAACTAAGGTGCTAAAATCTTTTTGCGGATTAATTCTTCCCACTCCCAAAATAATCGGTGTGGATTTATCATTAAACCATGGATGATTGCATGGTTCTTTCGCTTTTTCAAAAATATCCTTTCCTACAACCGGATTATGAATCAGTTCAACCTTGTTTTCAGGCAATTTTAAATATTCTATCAAATCTTTATAAACACCTTCGGATATAGCAATTATTTTATCGCTATATGGATAAACTTTTGCTGCTGCAAAATTTATTATTTTGTTCCAAAAAGTTAACTCCGAATTTGTTTCCACCGAAAATGTTGTTGCTTCGCGGAGAAGCAATTTTGTTTTTACACCGGAAAGTTTACGTGCAATTACAGCAGCAACATTAACTCTGCTAAGTGTTGAAATTAAAACATCCGGTTTTTTATTTTTTAAATAGATGGTTAATGCCGTTATTGATTTTAATACTCTTGGTGCTTTCAAATCAATAATTTTAACATTTTCAGGAACTTCAGAAAGATACGGACCAACAGCTTCCGTTAAAACAAGTTCCACTTTCATTCCAGCAGAGCTCAATCCTTTAGCAAGATTAAGCATCATTCTTTCTGCACCTCCGCCGTTTAAATTTGCAACTAATACAGCAATGTGTAATTTTCTATCTTTCATATTATTCTGAAAGCAACCATTTACAATAAAGTTCAATCCCCTCTTCAATTTTAATTTTAGGATTATAGTCCAACATCCTTTTCGATTTTTCAACATCGGCAAATGTTCTTTCAACATCGCCCGCTTGTCTTGAACCAAATTCAACTTTTGCTTTTTTCCCAAGATATTTTTCAAGCAGATTTACCAAATCGCTTAATTTAACAACCTGCGATTCTCCTAAATTAAATATTTCGTATCCTTTAAGCCGGGTTATACTGTTCATCAGCCCGTTTACAATGTCTTCAATATATGTATAATCCCTCGAAGTAGAACCGTTACCGTCATATAATGTAATCGTTTCACCCTTTAAAATGCTGTTTGCAAATTTTGCTATTGCCATTTCGGGACGCTGCTTTGGTCCGTATACAGTAAAAAATCTGTAACAGAAAATGTTAAAATTATATAGTGAATGGTACGTATAACAAAGTAATTCACCAGCCTTCTTTGAAGCTGCGTAAGGTGAAATCGGATTATCAACACTATCTGTTTCCGAAAATGGAAGTTTCTTGTTATTACCATAAACCGAAGAAGATGAAGCAAAAAGCATATCTTTTAATCCGAAATTCCTCATTGCTTCCAAAATATTGATTGTTCCGAAAACATTGGTCTCGTAATAGCCAATAGGGTTAATTAAAGAAGGACGTACACCTGCTTTTGCGGCAAGGTGTATCACAAGTTCAATTTTTTCTTCCCTAAATATTTTCTGTAAAAGTTCTTTATTTAGAATATCACCTTCGTAAATTTTCCAGTTATTGCTGTTTTTGAATTTTTCGATATTTTTCTCTTTAATAGTTCTATCATAAAACGGATCGAAATTATCAATGCATACAACTTTATAGTTATTATTTAAAAGTCTTTCGGTAAGATTAGAACCAATAAATCCTGCTCCTCCTGTAACCAATACTTTTTTCATAATTTTCCTTTATATTTATTATATACTTTTATATGATTCAGCCATTATTTTTGCATATTTATTTTTAGAGAAATTTGCAAGCCCTGTTTCTGCTATTTCTTTTCTGCTTGGGAGGTTATAATTTAAAAGAAACTCTTTAATAATTTCTGTACTGTTAGCAGTATCTTCCTCTTTAAGAACCAGTCCGATATTTTTTTCTTTTACAAACTGGCTGTAATCTCCTATAAAATCCGATATAAGAACAGGCAGACCAGTCATTACATATTCTGCAAACTTAGTAGGAGCAGCCACTTCGTTTAACGGATCTCTTTCACGAAGCAAAACTCCCATATCTGCAGCATTCAAAAAACCGGCAACTTCATCTCTTTCTGCACTTTCAATAAAATATTTACCTTTAACCAATTTTTCATCTGCAAGTTTTTCTGCTTCTGTAACAGAAGGTGTTAAAATGATGAAATAAATATTTTCAAGTTCTTTCATCAGATTTCCGATGATTTCAAAGATGGTATCCGAATAATGCCAGTAACCGATTCCTCCTGGATAAACAAACACAAACTTATCTTCAATTTTAAGTTGTTTTCTAACTTTATTCCTTAAGTTTCCATTAAAATAAAATTTCGTATGGTCTGCAAGGCAAGGTATAACAGCAGTTTTACTTACCTCGATATTACAATTTCTAACAAATCTGTCTTTAAGTACATCTGATACAAAAAATATTTTAGACGCATTTTTTGTTATACCAATTTGAATTTGTCTGTCCTTTTCAAGATTTGCAATTCTTTCTTTTTCAGGAATCCCTTTAGTTATTGCATAGTAATTATATTCAGCAGCTTGGTCTGCGCGCACATCATAAATGTAAGTAATATTTTTCCTCCTTCTTTTTAATTTTTCGGCTGCAAGTCCGCTTACAGATCCTCTGCAATGAAGAACAATTTCATCATTTTTATATTTCCGAAATTTTATTAAAAGAATAACATAACTAATAAAAACATTAAACCAGCTGCCCGGTTTTTTGCCTGAAGGGAAAAAAAAGACTTTACCATTAATCTTTTTTTCTATATTGGACTTATGTTTTGAAAGTTCTGAAAATCCTTTCAAATATTCTCCCAGCCTGAGAAGAAATATAATACTAAAATTAATCCCTTCTTTATCATAAAACTCAATATACTCAATCACCTGCGAACTAATTACATTCTTTGGATATTCAGTTAATATTGAAAAATAATAACGGCTCATTTGAATCCTGATTAAAAGATATAAAAATATTCAAGAAAAGTACTTAAATTCCAGCAGAAATTCGATTTATTATCGATTTTTCCGCTAGGTGCATCTTAAAAATATCTGAACCTAAACGGAATTGTACATTCTGCTCAGTGGGATTTATTGCCTGATTTAGCATTTCAAAATCAATTTTCCCTGGAATAATTAAAAAACATAAAGCCAAAGGAATTTCTTTTTCTGTGTAAAATTTAACCACATTTGCAGGATGAACCTCCCCGTATTGAGTTGAACTCCAACCGTCAACAGGATTTTCTATTCCTGATAATATTCTGTTTTTAATTTCGAACTCCGCAATAGGAATAAGTTTCAATTTTGTTTTGTTATCTGCCGAAATTAAAATATTTGAATCTTCACTTAACACTTTATTATTGTCAAGATTAAAAAAAGGATTTATTTTATGTTTTCCGCTTCCGTTAATTATATCTGTAATTAGTATAAATTTTGTACGGTAATATAACAATTTCCTTCTGTGTGTTATTCCTATTTTTTGATATCCTGAATGAGACATATCAATATAATCAAATTCTGCTTCCGAACGAAATTCATAAAGTTTGGATTTATATAGTTTCGGTATTCCAAATCTTGTGCTTGTAACATTCAAACTGTCGCTTTCATCAATTTCAATTGTATTGTGAGCCCGCGTTTTACGGAAATAATAACGCCATTTGTCATCCTTTCCATAAAGATATGTAGATGGATCATTGAAAATTGTTTTACCGTTTGTTAAATATTCAAAACTCAAATAGTCTGCATGATTATGGCTGACTGAAACATTGTTTCGCAACACCGTAGGACCACCCCTGAAAGCAAGATAATCCGATTTTTCATTCCAACCATTTCTAAAAAATCCGATACCTGCTTCTTTGTAAAATACTGATTTTTTTTCAGGTGCTTCAGGGATAATTGCTTTATAAATATCATATCCTTTTTCGCCTAAAAGCATTAAAGTTTCTACCGAAAATTTTTGAGAAACATATTTGAAGTCGGGACGATTAAATAAAACCGCTCCGGTTGAAAGATAACTCCGCCTGTCGTTTGTGTTATAATCTACAAGTCGGAATGCTCTGCCTGAATCATTATCGCCTATTTTTGGAATACTGCCATCTGGACGAACCATAAACATAGCGTATTCAATCATTTTCTCAATTCTTTTATTGCATTCATCCGATAATGATATTCCGATTTTATCAAGCACTATTTTTGTAATTAAAAAAGAATCCAAAACAAATAAATGATAATTTGTTGATAATTCTCCGCTTGGTCCATTTTCCCAAATCTGTTTAATCAATTCTTGTTTTAATATTTTTATCAATTCATTGAATTTTTTTTCGGCAGATTTAAATTCCGGGAAAACTGAATAAAATATAATTAACCCGCATATTTCCGAAATTAGATGATTGTGTGTTACTAAATGCCGCGATAGATGCCAATAAGTATACTCGGCATGTTTATATAAATATTTAAAGAAAAGTGTCTTTACTTCAAAATTAAAATGCTGTGAAGTCCGAAAAATAAAAAACGCCCAAATCCAGCTTTGCATTCTTAACGCTGTTTCCTGCGAATGCAGCCAGTTGATACCGAACGGTATCGGGTTATTTTCAATCCAATCTTTTAATTCATCAACAAACTCTTTCGCATATTTTTCATTACCCGTAATAATGTATGCTTTGCCAAGTGTTACAAAATACTGATGCCTGTTCAATTCCCAATTCTGCCGCACATCCCCAATTCTTTTTTCGCTTGAATAATCCAAATCCATATAAAAATCAAGAGGCCAGTTTCTATTGTCTTCAAAATTTCTGTGCCAATTTATTTTATCACCGAATTCAGGTGAATTCGGGCATATCCATTTAAACTGATGCCTGCATATTCCGTCTGCTCTTTTTATTACTTCTTCAACTTCTTTCGGGAATTCTTTTATCAATATCTGCTTAATTCCAGCAATTTCATTTTCGTCAATTAAAAAACGGCTTTCCCTTTCTTCTGATAAATACTTCACAATATCTTCAACCGATTCAGTATTTTTTCCTATACTTTTTAGAAACACCGAATTCATGCTTTTTAAAAATTCTTTATCGGAAGGAATACCATTGTGCTTTTTGTAAAACCATCGTAAATATTCTACAAGAATAGGTTTCCGATATCGAATAAAAAGTGAATAAAAACTTCCTTTGATACCTTTCTTTTTTATACTGTAAAATATTTTTTCGAATTTACTCATAAATAATTCTATATTTTGATGTTTCGAGAGGAAGATTAAATAAACAGGAATTAGCGACTACTTTTACAGGATGATACTTTTTCCCATTTTGAGATATCAAAACAAAACTTTTTTTAATGCGCGAAAAAAGAATTGTAGCTTCAATCTCGCAGAATTTTCTTCCATTAAACGTAAAATTCAAAGTTTCATTCATAATTTCTAAAGATGAATTTGCATATATCTCATAATACTGTGCTATTTGTGTGCATGTTGCATACCAAACATTCTTATCTGACAGATAATCGAAGATTTTTTTTAAACTTTCCATATCATCAAAAATATTTAATAACTGTCTTTTACCATCGGTTCTTGATGGTGAAATATGTTCCTGAATACTAATTACATGCTTGTTCCTTAAAAGTCTGTAAAGTTGTTTGTAGCCTGATAAAAATATGTTTTCATACAACAATAGTTTTTTCTCAAAATAAACTTTTATAAATGTTTTTATTTTACTCTTAAAATATACATCAAAAACATTACCGGCAATTGTTGTAGGAATATCAATAACTTTTTTTGAACCAAAATATCGAGGTGAAAACTTTCTTTTCCCTTTTATTAGAGTCTTCTCACGATCATAAAATCGGCACCACCAGAAAAAACCGCTTTTATTTATGCTTTCATCGGAAAAACCGTTACTTGCATATCCGCAATATTTTCCACCAAGCGGATATTCACCAGTTACTTCGTAAAACAAATTTCTGCCTTTTTTTATAGTTTCTAAAGCTTCATTCAAATCTTTATACGAAAGCCACTCCTGTACATATTTCCTTTCACCGTTTGAACCTATTCCATGAGTATAACCATGATATGCCAACTCACAATTTTCTTGTAGATGTACTTTTTTAAAGAAACTTGAAATTTCGTTATTTTCATTTATAGGACCGTAATGAGTCTTTAAACCACTGTTTTCTATCAATGGTTTTTTATTTACAGGCACAAAAAATGTTATTTTTATATATGGGAAATATCGGACTAAATTTTCCATCAAATATTTATATGATGAATTTTCTCCATGCGTTAAATGTCCCCTGTCTTCACCTAAATCTGGTTTCCCATTATTATTACTGTCAACCCATACATTAGCCAAATCGTCAATCATTAAATTTACCGGCGAATCAGCATCCATATACCATTTAGTAATTTCGGCTTTCAACTTAATATACCTTTCACATAAATTTACTAAAGAATGGTTTTATTTTACCATTGTAATATGTTGTAATCTGATAGATTTCTTCTTTTTTGTAAAATTTTAATAAATAAAGAAATATTGGGAACATTATAACTATAAGCGATTTTAAAATTATTGTTATTATCATATTTCCTGAATAAACTGTTAAAGTTCCAATACCGTACAGAATAGCTGCAGAAACAAATAATTTAATCATTCTTCCGAATTCGTGATTAATAGGGTATAATTTTTGTGAATAATAAAATATACCTGCATTAAGTACTAAATAAGAGATTATTGTAGAAATAGCCGCTCCCATCATTCCGAATTTAGGTATCAGCAAAAAATTGCAAATAGTATTTACTACAGCAGAAATAATAGTAAAAATTGAACCGTACTTTGTTTTTTTCTGAATATGAATACCTGCTATCAAAATGCTCACCATTCCAAACAATATATAAGAAGTTACAACAATAGGAACAATAAGATAAGCATCATAATACTCAGGAGTTGTAAGAATAATAATCAACTCTTTTGAAAGTAAAGCAACTGCAAGACCAAACCAGAATGATAAATAAACAAAGTAAACTAAAACAATTTTATAAATATCTTTAGCATTTTTCTGCTTTGCCACGCG
>Ga0123335_1000401_pt1 | contig 72767 bp, 84 predicted proteins | sample BiotimSIPDNA_2_FD_89707 | JGI IMG/M metagenome (GOLD analysis project Ga0123335, IMG submission 89707) | Anaerobic biogas reactor microbial communites from Washington, USA - Biogas_R2 time_0 SIP DNA | ecosystem: Engineered > Bioreactor > Anaerobic > Unclassified | place: Washington, USA... | reverse complement strand
GACAATGTCAGCCTGACGGTGAAGTTGATCACCAAAGTGGCGCTGGAGCAGGGTTCACAATTTGCCATTCGCGAAGGCGGTCTGACCGTTGGTGCGGGTGTCATCACAAAAATTATTGAGTAACAGGTTGTAATATGGCAAAATCAAAAATAAGAATTCGTTTAAAAGCTTTTGATCACCGTGTCCTTGACCAATCCGCCAAGCGGATCGTGGACACTGCAGAACGAAGCGGTGCCAAGGTAATTGGCCCAGTACCACTGCCGGTAAAGCTGGAACGCTTTACTGTACGTCGTTCCACCTTCATTGACAAGGATTCTCATGAGCATTTTGAGATCCGCACTCACAAACGCCTGATAGATATCCTGGAACCTGATTCCAAGACCATCGATATGCTGATGCGCTTGAACCTGCCAGCTGGCGTGGATATTGAAGTAGAGTAAGAGAGTGTTCTTCAAGGTTGTCCCCGGACTTGCCCAAATAAGCCCTGGGAGAATCACTAAAAACTAAAGAAAATGCCAATTAACCCTTGCATAAGAGGGTTGTTAATGGTATGATTGAAAGGTTCGCTAATCGAGCGAACTATCAGGCAATTTAAGAATTGATCACTGCGTAGACCAGACACAGAAATGTCGCGCATGATTGATTGACTAAATTGCGATCGGAGATGATGCAGCTTTGCCCAAGCTGACAGTCTCGTCGATAATTTTGAATTAAACAGGAGAATAGATAAATGTTTAAAGGGCTTATAGGAAGAAAGATCGGGATGACCCAGATCTTCGAAAATGATGGCACGGCTACCACCGTAACATTACTCGAAGCTGGGCCATGTTTCGTTTCTATGGTCAAAGGCGTTGAAAATGATGGCTATTCGGCCATCCAACTGGCTTTTGGCGAGGTGAAACCCAAGCGGCTGAGCAAAGGCCAGTTGGGTCACCTAAAGAAAAGTGAACTTCCCCCAGTTCGTTTCATTCGCGAATTTCGTACAAAAGATATAGATGTAAAAGCAGGCGATGTGTTAGGCGCTGATGTTTTTACTGCTGGCGAACGCGTCGACGTGATCGGTACCTCCAAGGGTAAAGGCTTTGCTGGCGTTGTAAAACGCCACCATTTCAATGGTGGTCCACGCACGCATGGTCAGTCTGATCGTTTACGTGCACCTGGCGCCAGTTCTTCTGGTACAACCCCCGGGCGTGTTTTTAAGGGCAAACGAGGTCCAGGGCGTATGGGCAACGAAAGGGTTACTTCATCCAACCTGCGTGTCGTCCTTGTTGATCGTGAACGAAATCTGCTGGCTGTCCACGGTTCAGTTCCTGGGCCGAAAGGTGGCACAGTGTTAATCAAAGAGGCGCGGAAACAGTAACTTCACAGTTATTGTCTTCGATGAATGGAGTAGCAAATCATGAAAGTTGACGTTTTCAACATTACTGGCAAGAAAACAGGCTCGGTTGAACTGCCGGAAGCCATTTTCAATGCCCCTATCAATGTCGACCTGATGCACCAGGCATACAGACGCCAGATGGCAAATGCCCGCCTGGGCACAGTTGAGACCAAAACACGCGGTGAAGTTGCCGGTGGTGGCAAGAAACCATGGAAACAAAAGGGAACGGGTCGCGCCCGACAAGGTTCAACCAACGCCATTCAATTTGTCGGCGGTGGCCGTGTGCATACGCCCCATATGCGGGATTACACCCAGTTAATGCCCCGCAAGATGCGCAGGGCAGCGTTATGCTCGGCGCTTTCAGCACGTGTGGCCGATTCAGGTCTGATCTTCGTTGAGGATCTAAAGCTTGACCAATCCAAGACATCTGTCATGGCAAAAGTCCTTGATGTTTTAGCTCCAAAATCCACAACACTGATCCTGATCCCCGACAAGGGGCCAGATTTTGACAATGCGATCACCGCATCGAGGAACCTGGTAGAGACCAAACTCATATTAGCCAACTACTTGAACATCAGGGATCTGCTCAGCTTTGGAAAGATCATCATCCCCGTGCAATCCATTGATGTCATCAAGAGCTACTTAGGATAACAGGTGAAATTATGACTAAAACTGCATTTGAAATTTTGCGTCGCCCTGTTGTTACTGAAAAATCAAATTACCAATCTTCGGTACTGAACCAGTATGTTTTCGAGGTTCCGCAATATGCAACCCGAACCATGGTGAAAGAAGCCGTGCATAGTGTATTTGATGTCAAAGTTGTCAGCGTGAATATCATCAACCTACCTGGCAAGTCAAAACGAAACAGCCGCAGTCGAAGGCTGGCAATCCGCAGCAATGGCTACAAGAAAGCGATCGTTACACTTGCCGAGGGTGAACGTATCCCGATATTTGAAGGCGTGGAGCAATAATGGCTGTTAAAATTTACAAACCCAAAACCCCTGGTCAACGACACAAGACCAGCTATACTTTTGAAGAAATCACCAAGACCACTCCTGAGCGCTCATTGCTGATGCCGCTCAAGAAGATGGCTGGACGCAATGCATATGGTCGCATTACAGTCAGGCATCGCGGTGGTGGTGAAAAGCGCCAGATCCGTATCATTGATTTTAAACGTGACAAGGTTGAAATCCTCGGTAAAATTGCTGCGATCGAGTATGACCCCAACCGCACAGCGCGTTTGGCACTGGTCAACTACGCTGACGGTGAAAAGCGTTACATTATTGCACCCGTTGGATTAAAAGTTGGTGACACGATCATCTCCAGTAAACAGGCAGATATCAAGGTTGGCAACACTTTACCCCTGGGTAACATCCCTGTCGGTACGATGATCCACAATGTGGAATTAAAACCTGGCAAAGGTGCACAGATGGCGCGATCTGCCGGTACATCTGCTCAACTCTTGGCAAAGGAAGGGGCTTATGCCCAGGTCCGTTTGCCTTCAGGCGAGGTCAGACTGGTTCTGCAGGAGTGCATGGCATCCGTTGGACAGGTTGGCAACATTGAACACAGTAATGTCAAGCTGGGCAAAGCCGGTCGGAAACGCCACATGGGCCGTCGGCCTGAGGTTCGTGGCTCGGCAATGTCTCCACGGGACCATCCACATGGTGGTGGTGAAGGTCGGTCGCCAATCGGTATGGCCGGACCAAAGACCCCATGGGGAAAACCAACCCTTGGTTACAAAACCCGTCGGAATAAACGGACTGAGCAATTCATACTTCGCCATCGCTCAAAAGCGAAACGGAAGTAGTGAATCGGTTACTGAGAAAGAGGAATTAAATTATGTCTCGTTCACTTAAAAAAGGGCCTTTCATTGACCCGAAATTATTACGAAGAATTGAAGAGATGAACACCAAGGGCGAGAAGAAAGTGCTCCGAACCTGGAGCCGTCCATCGACGATCTTCCCCCAGATGGTCGGACATACAATCGCAGTACATGATGGCCATCGACATGTGCCAATCTATATCACTGAAAATATGGTCGGTCATCGCCTTGGTGAATTTGCGCCAACCAGATGGTTCCGCGGTCATGTCTCAAGTTCTGAGAAGGCCACCAAAGGAAAGTAATCATGGCTACAGATATTTATGCGAAATTAAGTAACCTGGATACATCTGCCCAGAAAGCCCGACTGGTGGTTGACCTTGTCAGGGGAAAGCCTGTTTTGAAAGCCCTTGACATCCTCAAGCTGACACCAAACAAGGCAGCTGCACCTGTATCAAAGCTGTTGTCATCAGCGATAGCCAATGCCGAAGAGAATTTCGGTGTGAGCCGTGATGACCTTTTTATCTACCGGATCACCGCAGATGAGGCTCCGACCCGAAAATGGCGAAGCTTTGGTGCACGTGGTCGTTTCAAACCGTTGTTGAAACGATCGTCTCATGTTGAGATCGTATTGCGTGAAAACAAGTAACAGGATTGATTGAGAACCAGGAGTAATAAAATTTATGGGTCGTAAAGTACATCCAATTGGATTTCGATTAGGGATCAACAAGCCTTGGCTTGGTCGCTGGTATGCTGAAGGACAGGAATATACTGACCAATTGCACCAGGATATAAAGATTCGCGATCTTTTACTCAAAGATTCGGAACACACCGGCATTTCCGGGGTCAGCATTGAGCGTTTCCCTGGCAAAGTCAAGGTGACAGTGCGGACAGCCAAACCCGGTATCATGATCGGTCGCAAAGGCGAAAACATCAAGAAGATGAAAGATTCTCTTGAGGCTTTAACTGGCATGAAGATTGACCTGGGCGTCGAAGAGATCAAACAACCCGATATTGATGCGTACCTGGTTGCCATGAACATTGCCGGCCAGATCACCCGACGTATTAGTTACCGCCGGGCAATGAAGCGGGCAATGCAGCAGGCATTCCGGCAAGGCGCTGAAGGGATCAAGATCACAGTGAGTGGACGCCTGGCTGGTGCTGAAATGGCACGTCGTGTGACATTGCGTGAGGGTCGGGTTCCACTGCAGACCTTGCGTGCAGACATCGATTTTGCGAAGACCGAAGCTCTGACGACTTATGGTCAGATCGGAATCAAAGTCTGGGTCTATCGAGGGCTTGCCAAGCCTCAATCTGAGGAAAAAGTTGAAACCACTGAGGGCGTTTACGTCAGTGAATAATATTTCACCGATACGTTAAATTCGGTGATGAGTGAGGTAGTAGATTATGTTGATGCCAAAACGAGTTAAGTACCGCAAGCAAATGCGTGGTCGCATGCGCGGAAAAGCTTACCGGGGAGCAGAGATCTCCTTTGGTGAGTGGGGCTTGAAAGCCCTTGAGCCAGGTTGGTTAACCGCCCGCCAAATTGAGGCGGCCCGCCGGGCTATTGTGCACGAATTAAAACGCCGTGGGAAAGTATGGATCCGTGTTTTCCCGGACAAACCATATACCAAACGTCCAGCTGAAACCCGCATGGGTAAAGGAAAGGGACCTGTTGAGTATTGGGTTTCTGTGATCAAACCGGGACGTGTCCTGTTTGAGGTTGGCGGCACTGATGAACAATCCGCAAAGCTTGCTTTGCTGCGTGCAAAGTTTAAGATCGGGTTGAAGACCACGGTCATCTCACGTGATACGACAGGAGAAGGCGCATGAACGCAAAGGAAATAAGAGCCCTATCTAATGAAGAACTGATCAAGAAGCTGAATGATTCAAAGCAAGAGTTGATGAATCTCCGGTTTCAGATGGTGACCGGTCAGCTAACTGATCACAGTCGCTTCAAGGTTACACGCCGCTTGATCGCTCGCGTCGAGACCATCCTGTCTGAACGCGCACGAGAGGCGAAGGAGAAATAAGATGAATAATCGGAAAAGATTTATTGGGATTGTAACCAGTAACAAGATGGAAAAGACGGTCGTTGTTGAGGTTTCTCGAACCTTCAGACACCCTTTCTATGGAAAAGTTGTCAAACAGACCAGCTCTTTTAAAGCGCATGACGAGTTGGGATGCAATGTGGGCGACAAGGTCCAGATCATCGAATCGAAACCGATCTCCAAGACTGTGAGATGGGTTGTGCAGTCCATCGTCCAGACGGAGATCCGTGCAGAGGATGACCTGGCACAGGTTGCGGAAGAGGGATAAGCATGATTCAACAGGAAACCCGTCTTAAAGTTGCAGACAATACTGGTGCAAAAGAATTGCTGGTCATCCATGTTGTAGGTGGATCAAGGCGTCGTTATGGCTATGTTGGCGATATCGTTGTGGCAACTGTCAAATCGTCCTCTCCACAGGCGACTGTCAAGAAGAGCGAAGTTGTCAAGGCAGTCATTGTAAGGGCAAGCAAAGAATGGCGACGGCCGGATGGATCATCTATCCGCTTTGATGACAATGCAGCAGTGATCCTGGATACAGATGGCACCAACCCTCGTGGTACCCGAATTTTTGGACCCGTGGCACGTGAATTACGTGAAAAAGGGTTTATGAAAATCGTTTCACTGGCTCCAGAAGTGATATAGCCGGTGGTTTAGGAGCGTTATGATAAAAATGAAATTACGCGTAGGTGACCGGGTTATGGTCAAGCGCGGCAGCGAAGAGGATAAAGGGAAGATTGGCGAAGTAATTCGTGTCATCCCTGCAGCCAACAGAGTTGTTGTGCAAGGCATCAACCTGCGGAAGAAGCACCAGAAACAAACCCAGTCCAAAGGGAAACAGATACCTTCCGGGATCATTGAATTTGAAGCCCCGATCTCTGCCTCCAATGTGATGTTAATCGATCCAAAGGATAACCAACCTACCAAGGTTCGACTGGAGAGAAAAGACGGTGTTTCTGTCCGGATTTCCAAACGAACAGGCAGCAAGATCGATAAAAAAGCTGCGGATAAGTCAGAGAAGAAACCGGGAAAGAAAAGTGCTGAAGAATCTGAAAAGAAGTCAACAAAAAGAGCAAAAAAGGTAGTTGAAGAGACAGCAGAAGTGGTTAAACCTGCCCGCAAGACTGCCAAAAAAGTTGCTGAAAAAATTGAAGATGTTCAGCCAGGTGAGTAAAGATGAATAGATTAAGAGAATTATACAAAAACGAGATCGCACCTGCGCTGTTTAAAGAACTGGATCTTGAAAACGTAATGCAGGTACCAAAAATTGAAAAGATCGTCGTCAATATTGGTGTAGGCGAAGCCCTGGATAATCCAAAAGCCCTGGAAGCGGCGACCAGTGACCTGTTACAGATCACCGGGCAAAAACCCGTAATACTGGCAGCGAAAAAGGCCATCTCCAACTTCAAACTTCGTGAGGGACGCCAGATCGGTGTGAAAGTAACCTTGCGCGGGGATAAGATGTGGTCCTTCTTTGACCGCCTGGTCAACATAGCCCTGCCACGTGTACGTGACTTTCGGGGTATTTCCGCTGACTCATTTGATGGTCGTGGAAATTACACCCTTGGCATCCGTGAGCAATTGATCTTTCCTGAGATCGCGTATGACAAGATTGACAAGCTACGCGGTATGGAAGTCAGCATTGTGACCACCGCCAAAAATGATGATCAGGCTCGAGCTTTGTTATCCAAGTTCGGTATGCCGTTTATGAGAGGTTAATATGGCTAAGAAATCAATGATAATTCGCGAAACGAGACGAAAGTATCCCAACCAGGTGGTTAATCGCTGCCGTGTTTGTGGAAGACCACGTGGTTATATGCGTAAGTTCGGTTTGTGCCGTATTTGTTTCCGTGAGATGGCTCTACAGGGAAAAATTCCCGGTGTAGTCAAGTCATCCTGGTAGATTGGCCTGGAGGTATTATTTATGACAATAACAGATCCAATTGCTGATATGCTTACCCGTATCCGCAATGTTGCAATGGCTCAACAAAGCCTTGTCAGTATGCCAAGCTCTACGTTGAAGGTAGAGGTCGCCCGCATTCTTCAAGAAGAAGGCTATCTTGAAAGCTACGAGCTGGTGGATGGCAAAGTAAACGGCCAGAAAACACTGCGCTTACGCTTGAAATATATTGGAGAACGCCGGCATCGTCGCCCGATAATCACCGGGTTACAACGGGTCAGCCGACCCGGTTGCCGAGTTTATACAACCAAAAAGGATATTCCCTGGGTACTTTCCGGTATCGGGATCGCCATCCTCTCCACCCCCAAGGGTGTTATGACGGATCAACGTGCCAGGAAAATTGGCGTTGGCGGCGAAATCCTTTGCAAGGTTTGGTAGGAGGAAAGTCCGTGTCACGAATAGGACGTTTACCAATTGAAATACCCCAGGGTGTCGAAGTTAAGATCGAAAATACCCTGGTTCATGTCAAAGGCCCGAAGGGTGAGATGCAAGCTGATTTCTCTCCTGAGATGGGACTGAAGATCGAAAATGGCATCATGACCATTGAGCGACCTTCAGATCAACCACGGCACCGTGCTTTGCATGGAACCACCCGCGCCTTGATCAGTAATATGATCCAGGGTGTGAGCAAAGGTTTTGTGAGGGTACTGGAAGTTGTAGGAGTCGGTTACCGGGCAGAGATGTCTGGAAATGACCTGGTCCTCAATGTCGGTTTCTCGCATCCTGTGAAGGTTTCTCCCCCTGAGGGGATCAGCTTTGAGGTTGATACCAAAACCAAGCAGGTCAAGGTGCAGGGCCATGACAAACAGCAGGTTGGCCAGGTAGCTGCTAACTTGCGCTTCATCCGCCCACCTGAGCCATACAAAGGCGCAGGAATCAAGTATCTTGAGGAAACCGTTCGAAGAAAGGCCGGAAAAGCTGGCAAGACCGGCGCTTAAAGGTGAAATAATATGGCTAATAAATCTCGAAATGTAGCTCGTTTAAAACGACATGTACGTGTGCGCAAGAGTGTCTTTGGCACTCCAGAGCGACCCCGTATGAATGTGTATCGAAGTATCAGCGAAATCTATGTCCAGGTGATCGATGATCACAGTGGTACAACACTTTTATCGGCATCAAGCATCGATAAACAGATCAAGCCAAACATGTCGGGTTTAAAGAAGGTTGAGCAGGCACGTTTAGTTGGCGAAGAACTGGCAAAACGCGCTCTTGCCAAGGGCATCACCAAGGTTGTGATGGATCGCGGTGGTTTTTTCTACACCGGTCGTGTCAAAGCCCTGGCTGAAGGCGCTCGTGCCGGCGGCTTGATTTTCTAATTGATGGTTAACGGAGTAAATATGGATGATTATCAAGCATTAGAACAACAATATGATGAGCGTGTAATTGATATTGCCCGTGTTGCCAAGGTCGTCAAGGGTGGTCGCAGGTTTTCGTTTCGCGTAACCCTGGTGATCGGTGACAACAATGGTAATGTTGGGCTCGGCATGGGCAAAGCAAATGCAGTGCCCGATGCGATGCGCAAAGCAACCGAACGTGCTCAGAAGAACATGCGCAAGATCGAACTGCTGGGGACAACCATTGCCCATGAGGTGATCGGAAGTCAAAGTGGCGCGCGGGTTCTCTTGAAACCAGCTTCACCGGGTACCGGTGTTATTGCGGCTGGTGGCGTGCGTGCAGTTTGTGAAGCAGCTGGAATTAAGGACATCCTGACCAAATCGCTTGGCAGTGATAATATGTTGAACATTGTCCAGGCGACATTCGATGCCCTGGCGCAGTTGCGGTCACCCGAAACTGTTGCCCATGAACGTGGTAAAGACGTAAGGGATGTTACACCCTTCTGGGAGCGCAAGAAAAATGGCTAAGAAAATTGAAACTGCTAAACTTATCCATGTTACCCTGAAGAAAAGTGCAATTGGGTACCCGGTACGTCAGAAACGTACTTTAGACGCCTTGGGATTGCGTGATATTAACCAGACGATCTCAATTGTGGATAATCCTGCCGTACGCGGAATGCTTACCAAGGTGATCCACCTGGTAGAAATTAAACCAGAAGCTTAGGAGTTATGATGCAATTACATGATTTGAAACCCAATGAGGGTTCCAAGAAAAATCGAAAACGTGTCGGCCGTGGGCACTCCACAGGTAATGGCAAAACTGCAGGTCGTGGTACCAAGGGCCAGAATTCCCGAAGTGGTGGTGGCGTTCGACCTTACCACCAGGGTGGCAACCTGCCTTTCTACCGAAAGTTACCATTCCTGCGCGGCGAAGGTTTTACCCCGATCAACCGCGTCGAGTACACGACGATCAACCTGGATAAACTTGCCATTTTTAAAGCCGATGATGAGGTCACACCTGAGAGCCTTGTCGCTGCGAAAGTTATCCGTAACGCCAAAAAACCAGTAAAGATCCTTGGCGAGGGAGAAATCAAGGTTCCGCTCAAGCTGCATGTGCATAAGGTAACTGAAAGCGCAAAAGCAAAGATCGAAAAAGCGGGTGGAAGCATTGAACTGTTGGCTTTATAACTGATAAGGAGACCTGAAAATGAAGCGGTCCGCTTGGCGCTATTTATGGAAATCTGAAGATATCAGAAGGAAGTTGTTGATCACTTTGTTGATCCTGACAATTTATCGCCTGGCATCAAATATTCCTGTTCCAGGGATAGACCGGGAGGTTGTTGCTGGATTAACAACTGCAACCGGGGCTACTGGTAGCTTGATCAGCTTGCTGGATCTGCTTTCTGGTGGGGCGGTATCGCAATTCTCGATCCTGGCGATGGGTGTTTACCCATATATTACTGCCCAAATTATTCTGCAGCTGTTACAGCCTATCATCCCGGCCTTAGAGCGTAAGATGAAAGAGGATCCACGAGAAGGCCGCATTTTCATGGAAAAATGGACTGTGATCCTGACCGTGCCCATGGCAGCCCTGTCTGCAATCGGCCAGATCAATATCTTCAACAACTACCTGCAAGGCAGTGTGATCCAGAACTTTGGTTTTACCGGATCCAGTTTATTGCCCACAATCGCAACCATTTTCTCGATGATCGCCGGTACGATGCTTGGTGTCTGGCTGGGTCAGTTGATCTCTGAATATGGCATTCGCAACCAGGGTCTCTCGTTGATCATTTTTGCGGGTATTGTTTCGCGTATTCCCTCCAGCATCAATGCGATGCTGCAGGATGAAAAATACTGGTGGTTGATCTTCATAGTACTGGCAACTTTGGTATTGACGATATTCGCAATTGTCATCGTGACCCAGGGAAGGCGCAACGTGCCGGTTATGTTCCCTGGACGTCGGGTAGGTAACCGCATGTCCATGCCTGTGAGGAGCAATATTCCTTTGATGGTCAATATGGCGGGTATGATCCCGATGATCTTTGCCCAGTCATTCCTGACTTTCCCGGCCATCCTGGCAAGTTTCTTCCTCAATGCCAAGGCGACCTGGTTGTCAAATTTCGCCACCAAGGTGACCGAACTATTTAGCGGTGACTCAACCTGGTACCCGATCATCTTCTTCCTGCTGGTCGTTGGTTTTACTTTCTTCTATACCGATGTATTATTCGCCCAGCAAAATTACGGTGAAAACCTGAAGAAACAGGGCGCCCAGATCCCTGGTATTGCTCGCGGCAACCCAACCCAAAAGTACTTGACCAAGGTGCAGCGACGCATTACGTTGCCCGGCGCACTTTTCCTGGGTTTGATTGCAGTGATCCCTTACATCTTTACTGCCTTCCTGCCAAAAGAATCATCTTCGACAGCAGGTATTTTCCTTGTGTCGGCAGCAGGCCTGTTGATCATGGTGGGTACCATCCGTGATACATTCCAGATCATTGAAACCGAGCTGAAGTTGCATGGTTATGATGATCATTTGATCAGTTAGTGGGTAGAAGATGGAAAAAAGACCGACCTATATTGTTCTACTTGGTCCACCTGGTGCCGGAAAAGGCACCCAGGCGAAGATGCTTGCTGAAAAATTAGGCCTGGTCCATGTATCAAGCGGTGATCTTTTCCGCGAGAACCTAACGAACCAGACTGAATTAGGCAAACTGGCTAATAAATACATGAGCAAGGGTGAGTTGGTTCCCGATGGTGTCACCATTGCGATGGTAAAAGAGCGTCTATCACGGGAAGACTGCGTAAAGGGTGCGGTATTGGATGGTTTTCCACGCACACCTGCCCAGGCTGAGTCAATGAACGGCATACTGAGGGCGATGGGTGGCAGTGTAAACCTGGTACCTTACGTCAGCGTGCCAGCCGAAGTGCTGGTGGAACGTTTGGGTGGACGCTGGATGAGTCGTTCGGGCAGGGTTTACCATGTGATCAACAACCCGCCCAAAGTGAAGTGGTTCGATGATGTAGATGGATCTGCACTGTATCAACGGGAAGATGACAAAGAAGAGACCGTGCGGCGGCGCATCGAGGTTTACACACAGCAAACCTCACCATTAATAGAATATTATCGGAATCTCAACCTGCTAGTTGAGATCGATGGAACCCAGGAAATTGACGTTGTCAACAAAACCATCCTGGATGCTGTTGAAAAGGCTTCCTGAGTGTGAGCTACAACTGGGAACGCAACATTAACATAAAAACAGAAGAAGAGTTGGTCTTGATGCGGGAAGCAGGCAGGATCAACCGAGAAGCGCTCGAGGCTGTGCGGCTGACTATTGCGCCGGGAGTCACCACTGGTGAACTAAACGAGGTTGCAGAAAGCGTGCTGCGCAAGTATGATGCGTATTCGCCCTTTAAAAATTACCCGGGACCATATCCCTACCCGGCCAGCATCTGTACAAGCGTCAATGAAGAATTGGTGCATGGCATACCCGGTAAACGCAAGCTCGTCGAAAGTGATATCATCTCGATCGACTGTGGAACTGTATATAACGGTTTTGTTGGAGATGCAGCGTTCACTATGGGTGTCGGAGAGATCAGCCCAAAAGCAAAACGGCTTTTGGCAGTGACCAGCCAGGCGCTGGAGATCGCAATCTCGAAGATGGTGGCGGGCAATCACACCGGAGACATCGGTGCAGCAGTGCAGCAATATGTGGAAGCAGAAGGGCTGCACATAACAAAGCTGTATACCGGTCATGGTGTGGGGCGCCAGATGCATGAGGGACCACAAGTGCCCAATTACGGCAGACCCGGCAGCGGGTACCTGTTGCGGGAAGGAATGACCATAGCCCTTGAGCCGATGGTGTTGATCGGTACGGAATACACACGGGTCAAAAAAGATGGTTGGACAGTGGTGTCCAAGGACGGTTCGCTGACAGCTCACTTTGAGCATTCAGTGGCGGTAACTCAAAATGGACCACTGATCCTGACTGCAGTCTGAAATTGGTTGAAATTAGGACTGGACGAAATTGGAAAGGTCATATATAATTGCAACTTTGCTGCAATGATTAACAAGGAGTAAGAAAATGAAAGTAACAGCATCGATCAAGAAACGCTGTGCGAAATGTAAAATAGTAAAACGAGATGGTCGTCTATACGTGATTTGCGAAAATCCGCGACATAAACAACGACAAGGATAAGGACTGATATATGGCACGTATTGAAGGTGTTGACCTGCCGCGTAACAAGCGGGTCGAAATTGGTTTACAGTATATTTTTGGAATTGGTCACAAGCGGGCACTTGATATTTTAAGTGCGACCGGTGTCAATCCCGACATCCGTGTTAAAGACCTGACCGAGCAGGATGCTTCAAAGCTCCGCGAGTACATTGCAGGTAGTTACAAAGTGGAAGGCGATCTGCGCCGGGAAGTCCAGATGAACATCAAACGCCTGGTCGAGATCGGCTGCTACCGTGGAATGCGGCATCGCCGGAATTTACCCGCACGGGGACAGCGTACGCGCACCAATGCCCGCACGCGAAAAGGCCCCAAGAAGACAGTTGCCGGGCGTGGACGACGCCGTGGAGCAACCAAGAAATAAATTGACAGGCTAGATCTGCAGTTGGAGCGGGGTCCTTTCTCCCCAGCGGCTGCTCTTGATGTGGATCGCCTGAAGATCATTGAGATTAGTGAGGTAGTAGACTATGGCTAAACAAGCACGTACGACACGACGGGCAACAACTTCCCGTAAAGTCAAGCGTCAAATAACCAGCGGGCAGGTGCATGTGTATGCATCTTTCAACAACACCATTATCACTGTGACTGATTTGCAGGGTAATACAGTGTGTTGGGGAAGTTCTGGCTCAGCCGGCTTCAAAGGCTCTCGCAAGAGCACGCCCTTTGCTGCCCGATTGGCTGCAGAGCAAACGATGAAGGTTGCACAGTCCATGGGTATCCAGGAAGTTGAACTATTTATTAAAGGCCCTGGTCCAGGACGCGAATCTGCAATCCGTGCTGTTCAATCGATGGGCATCAAGGTTCGATTGATCTCAGACATCACCCCGGTACCGCATAACGGTTGCCGGCCACCCAAGAGACGCCGCGTTTAGTTCGACGTAATTATTTAGAAAGGAAATCAATGGCAAGATATACCGATGCGGTTTGTAAATTATGCCGTCGCGAAGGCGAAAAGCTCTTCTTGAAAGGCGAAAGGTGCACAACACCTAAATGCGCTTTTGAGAAGCGTGCTTATGCACCCGGTATGCATGGTAAATTTGGCAGCTCGCGGCCAGGCCGGGAATCAGACTATTCCCGCCAGTTGCGTGCAAAACAAAAAGCACGACGGGTTTATGGCATTTTAGAGCGTCAATTCAGACGTTACTTCAGTTTAGCTCAGCGTCGCCGTGGTCTGACAGGTATCAACCTTTTACAGATCCTGGAGACCAGGCTGGACAATATTGTTTATCGACTTGGCTTTGCAAGCAGCCGTTCACAGGCACACATTCTTGTGTCCCACGGCCACTTCCTGGTCAATGGCAACAAGACAGACATCCCATCTTTGATCATCAAAATCAATGATGTCATTACAGTTTCGGACAAATCCAAGGAAACAACTTATTTCAAGGGCTTGCGTGAAGAAGCTGAAGGTCGCCTTGCCCCATTATGGCTGGAGCGTGACCTGACCAACTTATCTGGCAGGGTTCTGCGATTGCCTGAACGTGCGGAAATCGATGGTAATCTGAACGAGCAGTTGATCGTTGAGTATTATTCTCGGTAAATCAAACTTAGTTTGGTGCAGTTAAATGCACCAGTAAGGGGTAACCGTGACAGGAATTATGGAATTAGTAACACCACCAAAAATAGAGCGAATCAATTTAGGTCGCAACTCTGGCAAGTTTTCTTTCAGTCCACTGGAGCGTGGCTTCGGTGTGACCGTTGGGAATGCACTGCGCCGTGTATTGCTGTCCTCACTGGATGGTATTGCGGTCACTGCCGTGCACATTGACAACGTGCTGCATGAGTTCAGCAATATCCCTGGTGTCAGGGAAGATGCGATTGAATTCATGCTGCAAATTAAACAACTGCGCATGAAATTATTTGATGTTGATACTGCAAAACTGCAGTTAAATATCAAAGGCGAAGGCACCGTGACTGCTGCAGATATCATTTGTCCTTCTGAAGTAGAGATCATTAACCCTGAACTCTACCTCTTCACAGTTGATGACAAGAATGCACACATTGAGATGACCCTGACCGTTGAACGCGGTCGTGGTTACCTGCCGGCTGGAGAGAGATCTGAACGATTACCGATCGGTGATCTTCCCGTGGATGCCATTTTCACCCCGGTCAAGAGGGTGAACTGGACTGTTGAGAATGCCCGCGTTGGTCAGAGCACCAATTATGACCGCTTGATCATGGAGATATGGACCGATGGTACGATCTCACCGGAAAAAGCGCTGATCGACTCTGCACGCATTCTCATCCAGCATCTCAGCTACATCGCCGGTGTCAGCGAAGATATGTTCGTTGCCCCGCCACCACCCCCGGAAGTGGTCGCCCACATTCCCAATGAGAATGCAGAGATGCCAATTGAAAACCTGGACCTTACAGTGCGCGTTTTCAATTCGCTGAAACGCACTGGTATTACAACAGTTGGCGATGTCCGTGAGTTGCTCGAAAAGGGTGATGAAGCAGTATTATCTATTCGAAATTTTGGAGATAAAAGCCTGGTTGAACTCAAACAGAAAATGATCGATAAAGGCTATTTACCTCAGGAACCTGTGGAGTAAGGATTATGCGACATCAAGTTAAAGGATACCGCCTCGGTCGTGATGGTGGACATCGCACTGCCATGCGCAAGACAATGATGCGGCAATTGCTGGAAAACGGTAAAATGGAAACTACCCTGCCAAAGGCTAAATCCATTCAAGCTGATGTAGAAAAACTGATCACCATTGCACGGAACAGCGTGGATGGCGATGCAGTTGAGAAAGTCAATGCCCGTCGCCTTGTAAAACGCGAATTGGGTAACAATACCGACCTGGTTATCAGGAAGTTGTTTGATGAGATCGGACCACGTTTTAAGGAACGCAATGGCGGGTACACCCGTTTATTGAAGCTCGGACCCCGGCTGGGTGATGGTGCTGAATTGGTCTTGCTTGAGCTGGTTGAAAAGTAGTTCCTGATCTTGATCAGGGAAGCCATTTGGTGATGAACCGGATCGGCAAAGCACGTTACAAACTTATACTTGCTTATGATGGTACGAATTATGCCGGTATGCAAAGGCAGCGTACCGGGAACAGCATCCAGGACCAGGTAGAGAATGCATTAAGACGCATCGGTTGGGATGGTCGCTCGATCAGCATGGCAGGTCGCACAGACTGCGGCGTGCATGCTGAAGGTCAGGTGATCAGTTTTGACCTCGACTGGAAGCATGGGAGTGATGTTTTACTCCGCGCGATCAATGCATTTTTACCGGGAGATATTGCCGGTAGATCACTAACAATCGCACCGGAAGACTTCCACCCGCGCTACAATGCGACAGCCAGGTTCTATCGATACAGTCTTTACTGTGACCTAGTTAGGCACCCGGCTCGCGACAGGTATGCTTGGCGCATCTGGCCTGCACCTGATCTTGATCGGATGAATGCAGCAGCTGCTTACCTGGCTGGTGAACATGATTTCAGGGCTTTTGGTAAAGCTTTGAAGAAAGACGCCACCACAACACGGGTCATGCACGCAGCATGCTGGTATAAAACCGGGGACGGGTTTGCAATGGATATTGAAGCCAACGCCTTCCTGTACCACATGGTTCGGCGCATTGTTTATCACCTGGTGCACATCGGTCTGGGTGACCTGAACATAGATATTATTAAGCAAGGTTTGGAGACTGGCACGACAGGTATTGTCAGGCTGGCTCCCGCTCATGGGCTTTCGCTGGTGAGCGTAAAGTACGGAGAATAAAATTTTGAAAGCTGATCCTGTGAGATATATACAGGGAAGAAGCTTGATATTGGAAAACGGAGATAGTAACAGTGGAAAAAACATTTGTTCCGAAAGGTCAAATTGAAGGCGAGTGGTATCTTGTGGATGCTGCTGGTGAGACGCTGGGTCGCCTTGCGACCAGGATAGCAACCGTATTAATCGGAAAGGGAAAACCCACCTATACCCCGGGTGTATTGATGGGAGATCATGTTATTGTGATCAACGCCAGGCAGGTAGCTTTTTATCCTACTCGTGCAGAGGATAAAAAATATTACCATCACTCCCTTTTCCCGGGCGGTTTAAAAGAGGTCAAGTTGTCACGCCAACTTGAAATTCACCCCGATCGGGTGATCCGGTCTGCAGTCAAAGGAATGTTACCAAAGAACCGGTTAACGGACAGAATGCTTGGAAACCTGAAGATCTATGAGGGTGCAGAACATCCCCACCAGGCACAGAACCCCAAACCGTTGGAATAAGGAGTAATTGGCAAATATGGCAAATCAATTTGTTGAAGCAGTAGGACGAAGAAAATTGGCAACAGCCCGGGTGCGCGTGGCATCAGGCACTGGTGTCTTTTCTGTCAATGACAAAGAGTTGAAAAATTACTTTCCGCGAATCGGTGATGCTGAGGCGATATTATCTCCTTTGGAAGCAGCCGGTCAGTCGGCAAGTGTTTATGACATTTCCGTACATGTAAATGGCGGTGGTGTTTCAGGGCAAAGGGATGCCATTAAACTTGGGCTTGCCCGGGTTTTGGTCCAGATGGACGAAAGTGCCCGACACGGTTTGCGCGAAAAAGGTCTTCTGACCCGCGATGCACGCATCAAGGAACGCAAGAAGCCTGGTTTGAAACGCGCCCGCAAGGCACCTACCTACACCAAACGTTAACTCGTTCCTGGAAGCGGTCCAGGTTATACGGTTGGCAGCTATTATGCCGACCAATTGATTATGAATTAGAATAGAGACGTTGCTCAACAACGTCTCTTTAATTTTAGGCTCGAAATTTTCGTTGGTTGTCTGGATACAGGAATTATGGATAAAACTGGCATTGTTTTGTTGGGATTGGGACCTGGCGAGGCGCGTTTTTTGACGCGGGAAGCTGAAGATTGGCTTACAGAGATCGATGAAGTTTATTTTCGGGCATCACTTCAAGGTGTGATTGACAACCTGACCCCATCCACCAGGAATTCATGCCTGGAAAATATCATTGGCAAAGACCTTGATCCAATCCTGTTTGCCGAGAAGACCTGCGATTTGATCCTTTCGCTGGGTCAGAGGGAGCAGGGGGTGACATTAGCTGTTGCTGGACACCCGTTGATCGGGGATCATGCCTGCTCTTTGATCTTCAAACGGGCAAGGCAACAGGGGATCCCGGTAAGGGTCATTGCTGGCATGAGTGAGCTTGAAATTATTGCCACTACTCTCAAGTTAAGTTTAAATCAAATAACCATCGTTGATGCTTATGAAATCATGAGCCTGGGAACACCACCTTTCCCACCGTCCCAACCTGCGCTGGTAACAAAAGTGGAATCGTCGAAATATTTAATGAGACTGAAAGGGATTTTGCTAAACGCCTACCCGGAAACCCATACCATTGGGTTGATCCACAATGCTGGCGGATACGGAAATCTTATTGATTACCTGCCATTGGGTGAACTGGAAGAATCCGCCATGGCTGATGGTGTCTATAATTTATTTATACCTGCGCTGGCTTTTGGTACAGCGTTTGAGGATTTCCAGCAGATCATTGCCCGGTTGCGGTCACCGGAAGGTTGCCCTTGGGACCGTGCCCAGACACATGCCACCTTGAAACCTTACCTGATCGAGGAATCTTATGAGGCTTTGGAGGCTTTGGACCTAAACGACATGGCATCGTTGCAGGAGGAGCTGGGAGATATCCTGTTGCAGATCGTTCTGCATGCCCAAATTGGCACTGAAACAGGCGAATTCCGCATGTCTGATGTCCTGCAGACCATTTCAGATAAGATGGTCAGGCGACATCCGCATGTCTTCTCTGATGGCGATGCGAAAGATGTGGCTGGCGTGATCCACAAGTGGGAGCAGATCAAGGCGGAGGAACGCAGGGAAAATGGGAATTCTGAAAAGAAGGGCATGCTGGATGGCATTCCACTCAACCTGCCAGCCCTGGTGCAATCCCAACATATCCAGGAGCGTGCCCAAAGGGTAGGTTTTGATTGGCCTGAGATACGCGGCGTGATCAAAAAGGTTTACGAAGAACTGGATGAACTGAAAAGCGCACAAACACCTGAAGAACAAATCAGTGAGGCGGGGGATGTGTTGTTTGCGGTCGTGAACATGGCGCGCTGGTTACACGTCGACGCTGAGTCGGCATTGCGCGAATCCAACCGAAGATTCAAAAAGCGTTTTGCTTTCATAGAACAGGCTGCTGAATTGCAGGGGAAAACCCTGGATGACCTCAGTTTTTCGGAAATGGATGCACTTTGGGACCAGGCAAAGGTACAATTCAAACTTGATGAAGAGTTGAACGATCAGTTTTAGACTTGGGATGAAAAGTTTCTCTCATGGATGAAAAAGTCATTATTGAGCAACCCGCCAATCGCCAGATAGCCCGTGCTGCCGGAACGGTCATGGTGGCCTTCATTATCAGCAATATAGTAGGTGTGATCCGGGGCATGGTGATCACAAATGCCTTTGGCACCACTGCGGACCTGGATTCCTTCAATGCTGCCAACCGGATCGCAGAACTATTGTTCAACCTGGTGGCAGGTGGCGCCCTGGGCTCAGCTTTTATCCCTGTGTTTACCACCTTTATAACGAAAGATGACCGTCGGGGTGCCTGGAATCTGGCATCCGGGGTGGTCAATCTGCTGACGCTGGTCCTGGTGGTCATCAGTGCCCTCGCCTGGCTGTTTGCCCCACAGATCGTTAGCAGAGGCTTGTTCGTCCTGGTACCCGAATCTGACCCCGTGCAGATTGACCTGACCATTCGCCTGCTGCGCATCATGTTGCCCTCGGTGATCATTTTTGGGATCAGCGGCCTGGTGATGGGCATGCTGAATGCGCACCAGGTTTTCCTGGTCCCTGCCCTGGCACCCGTGATGTATTCAATGGGTATGATCTTCGGCACCCTTGTCTTGCCCCGGGAATGGGGTGTCCAACGCCTAGCTATAGGTGTTGTCCTGGGTGCATTGCTGCACCTCGTGGTGCAAGTGCCATCCGTACTTCACCTAAAGGATCGATTTTACCAGGTCACCCTTGGTCTTAAGAATAAGGCTGTCATTGAAGTGTTGAAGTTGATGGGACCTCGCCTGTTGGGGGCGGCTGTTGTTCAACTGAACTTCATAACCAATACGATCATAGCGTTGGGCCAACCTGAGGGGTCAGTCTCATCAATAACACTGGCGTTTGCCCTGATGTTGATGCCCCAGATGGCGATTGCCCAGTCGGCAGCGATCGCATCACTGCCTACATTCTCTGCCCAGGTGGCAGGTGGGAAGATGGATGAGCTACGCCACTCATTGGCATCCACTTTGCGGGTAGTATTGTTTCTGGCGATACCAGCCTCATTGGGATTGATCCTGCTGCGGGTTCCGCTGGTCCAGGTTTTGTATCAGCGGGGCGAATTTTCTGCCCAATCAACAGCCATGGTGGCGTGGGCTTTGTTGTGGTATGCTGCCGGCCTGGTGGGACACAGCCTGGTGGAGATATTGAGCCGCGCTTTTTATGCACTGCATGACACCCGTACACCGGTCATCGTTGGGGTGTGTGCCATGGGGTTGAACATCCTGTTCAGCATCTTGTTCTCTGCAGGATTCCAGCAAATGGGGTGGATGCCGCATGGCGGACTTGCCCTGGCAAATTCCCTGGCAACTGCGCTTGAAAGCATTGTGTTGCTCTTCCTGATGCGCAATCGGCTGGCGGGGTTGGAGGGCAGGCATATCTTAAAAGGCTTAAGCCAGGCATTATTGACTAGTGGCGTGATGTGTGCGGCTATATGGGGCTGGTCTGTTTGGGCGGGAGAGCGCTCAGCCCTTGGCTATTTGTTGGGCGGATTGTTGTTAGGTGTGATAAGCTACGGGTTGGTCGCATGGTTGATGCGTATAACAGAACTCAGAAGTCTGCTGGAATTAATCAAAAGTAAAGTAAAGAATACAAAACTCCCTGGTAAAAAACCTGGACAACTATGAATGATATGTGGCAAGAGAAAGAGAACTTGGGAAGCATGAGCCCTGTCTTTCAACAGCTCGCCAATTATCTTGATAGTCTGCCTGCAGGATACCCACCTTCTGAAAGTGGTGTGGAACTGCGGATATTACGCCATTTATTTACAGAGGAGGAAGCTCACTTAGCATTGCACTTAACCCTTATTAATGAAAGTGCACGGGTTGTTGCATACCGGGCAAAGAAACCCGTTGATACTGTTTCATCTCTGCTACAAGGGATGGCAAATAAAGGATTAGTGTCCGAAAAAAGGGCAGAAAACAGGTTACCAGCTTATGCGATCAACCAGTTTGTGGTCGGTTTTTGGGAGGGCCAGGTTAACCGTTTGGATGAAGAAATTGTTTTTCTTTTTAATGAGTATTCCGCGGTTTATTTTGAGAAGGGTCCCTGGCGAGACCTGCCCCAGATGCGAACCATCCCAAGCCATGAGGCGATCCCAACAACCTCAGAGGTGATGCCCTACAACCTGATTGAGGAGATCCTGCGATCCAAGAAGCTTATCGCTGTGAGAAACTGCGTTTGCCGGCAAGAACATCAATTAGCTGGCAACGGGTGTAATAACATCCTTGAAGCCTGCTTTTCTTTTGATGGTGCAGCCCAAAGTACAGTGGAAACCGGCAAAGGACGATATATCGAGCTGGATGAGGCAATTTCGGTCCTTGAAAAGGCCAAAAAAGATGGCCTGGTCTTGCAGCCTGCAAATTCACAAAACCCAATTTTCCTCTGTGTATGTTGCAAATGTTGCTGTGGGGTTCTAACCCATATCAAGAATCACCCGGAACCGGGTAGCCTGGTTTACAATCCCTATTATGCTGATTTTAACAATGCGTTGTGCCTATCCTGCGGGGCTTGCGTAAAGATATGTCCCATGGAGGCCTTGACACGCAGCAGAGATGGCAGTATTTGTTTCAATCAATTACGGTGCATCGGTTGTGGCCTATGCGTTACAGTGTGTCCCAGCAAGGCAGTAAGAATTGTCCCAAAAACTGTCTCACTTCAATCCAGAACACCAAGGAATACACTGCACACCTATCTGAAACTGGCATTTAAACGGAAAAGCTGGAATATTTTTGACCTGGGCAGTCTTATCCTGAGATCATTAGTCGATCGCGTTGGTTCTCTTTGGTTTACCCGCTAAAAAGGAATTAATCTCTTATTGATGAAAATTTTGGAGGATCAACAACGGTTCCTGGTTATCCGGTTCTTCAAGTAATGAGGCGCTGTAATGCGCATAGATGATCTTTCCATTTTGATCCACCAGGAAGACACTTGGCGTGCCAAAGGCAAAGAATTGCTTGACCTGCAAGTACTTTTCTGCAACCTTTGATCCTTTGTCACTTAAGATCAAGTATGGTGGATCGTTCTGCCTGATATATCGCTCGATCATTTTGGGACCGTTGGGTACCATAACTAGGATGTTGGTCTCCAGCGCCTGGAATTTTTCGTGGTCATGACGCAACTGCGCCATATGATTGGTGCAGTGTGGTCAGGCAAAACCAAGATTGAAAACCAGCAGAACATTTTTGCTCTTGTAGATCTCAGACAACGTATGTATCTGGCCTGTGAGATCCGGCAAGCTAAAATCAGGCGCAATATCACCAAATTTCAATTGGTCCATTAACAATTTCCTTTATCTTCCTAAAGGCATGATAATCCAAACAATGATCGACACAGCAAGACCGAAGATAATCCCTCCCAGGGCTTCGCCGGGTGAGTGACCGATCACCTCGCGCAGTTCTTTGAGTTCCTGTTCAGGCCAGACTTTTCTCTCAAATGCTTCTTTAATGATCATATTGATGCGTTGGGCGTGGTATCCTGCCTGGCGACGGACGCCTGTTGCATCGTAAATGACAATGCCTGAGATCGATAGAGCCAGGATGAAAAGCGGGTTGTCAAAACCGTGATAATAACCAATAGAAGCGGTAACCGCAGTCATGAGTGAAGAATGCGAGCTGGGCATTCCACCCGGGCCAAGCATGCGTGCCCAGTTCCACTCTTTGGTTCGAATTAATTCTATGGGGGCTTTAAGTAGCTGCGCCAGGATCCAGGCAATAAAGCTGGCAATTGCCACCGGGCTGGTGAAAATGGCTGAAAATGGCATATTAATCCAAATCTCCGGGAACTGTGCCTTGCTCAGCCAGGAGCGTCTGCACCTTCAACTCCGCATTGGCAAGCAGCCTGCTGCAATGTTTGATCAGCAACTGGCCTTCCTCAAACAGTTTAATGGATGCTTCAAGTGACTGTCCCTGCGCCTCTAGTTTTTCAATTATCCCCTGCAGAGCCGCCATTGTTGTTTCATAGTCCATCTTATTTACTTTCTCTTCCATTTCAGGCATTTTGCTCCTCCTGTTTCTTTTCCTTTGTCAAAACCTTGATCGAACCATCCTGCACCCGAATGATTAAAGTTTCTTCCACGTTGACCTGTGATACATGGGTGACAATACTGCTGTCAATTTCGCGGGTGACGATGGCATACCCCCGTTTTAAAATACCAACCGGGTCCAGGCTATCCAGGTGATCATTGAGGCTTTCAATTTTGGACCTTTGCCCTTTCAGGCCGGTTTGCATTGCCCTTAAAAAGCGGCTTCCCAGTTCATCCAGTCTTTGAGCCTGGATATTGATGCGGCCAATTGGACTGAGTCGTTTCAGTCGATCACTGTTGATCGCAAGGAGCTGGTGAGCATTGCTTAACGTACTGTTCATGACAGCGTATAGATTATCTGCTTGTGAGTTTAATGAACTCGCCAAGTCAGCCAGCGTAATCGGGGTGGCCAGTTCTGCTGCGCCTGTTGGGGTGGGCGCCCGAAGATCCGCCACAAAATCAGCGATTGTAAAATCTGTTTCATGACCCACTCCGCTGATCACCGGCGCTGCAGATGCATAAATCGCCCTCGCCACACTTTCAGCATTAAAACCCCACAGGTCCTCAATTGATCCGCCCCCGCGGGCAACGATGATTACATCCGGGTGAACCTGCTTATTTAACCGTTCCAGGGATGAAACAATTCCGTCGGGAGCTTCCACTCCCTGCACTGCTGTAGGTGCCAGCACCACCTTTGCCAGGGGGTACCTGCGGGTCAGGGTATTGAGTATATCCTGCAAGGCGGCACCGGCTGAGGAAGTGACCAGGCCTATGGTCTTTGGTAATTCCGGGATTGGCCTTTTGTGATCTTGATCAAAAAGTCCTTCAGCCTCAAGCCTGGCTTTCAAGCGCAGGAATTCCTGGTAGAGCTCGCCTTCTCCTGCCGGGCGCATACTATCCACATAAAGTTGAACATCCCCATTAACTTCATAAACATTGACTGAGCCGTGAGCTTCCACTGCCACGCCGTCACGCATCTCAAATCTTACACGCAGCGCCTGGCCCTTCCACATCACACAACGAATGCCTGCGGTGCTGTCTTTAAGGGTGAAGTATAAGTGCCCGGATGGGTACTGTTTAAAGTTCGAAACCTCGCCCCTAACCCAGACATCCTGCAATATCTCATCCTGTTCAAGGAGCACACGCATGTGCCTGACCAGCTGGCTGATGGATAAGATCGAAGGGGGGAGGGTGTTTACGAAATCCATAAGTTATAGGATAAGCGAAATAGTTTGACCTGTCAATAAGGCCGGAGATTTTGGAAAATCCACTTTAAGAATTTTCCAAAGGCAAACCCGGATAAAGAGCAAGTTAAGGGTAAAATTATCCGATGGAATATTTATGGACCCCGTGGCGTATGCAATATATTAATAGCAACCATCTGTGCCCTGAAAACCAGGGGTGTGTATTCTGCGAAGCGATCAAGCAACCGGAAGCATTCGAGAACCTGGTGGTCAAGCGTGGCTGCCAGGCTTATGTGGTGCTTAACCGCTTTCCGTATAACAACGGTCACCTGTTGGTTGTCCCTTACCTGCATGTATCAATGCTCAACGAATTAAGCGCAGGAATTCAACATGAGATGATGGACCTGGCAAACCTGTCTGTCTCGATCTTAAAAGAACTCTATAATGCACAGGGCTTTAATCTGGGGTTCAATATCGGCTCAGCAGCCGGGGCTGGCATTGCCGGCCACATCCATATGCACATCATTCCACGCTGGAATGGGGACACCAATTTTATTTCCACGATCGGCCAGACGAGGGTTCTGCCTGAGGAAATGACTGAGACTTATAATAAGTTGAAAATGGCGTTTGAATAATCAAAAAAAGGAGCCTCAAAGAGACTCCTTTTTGTTTACCAAGTATCCGGCTATTACCGCCGCTTGCCTTTAAAGAAAAGGCTGATCACAATGATCACACCCAGGGCGATCAGGATCACAGGCCAATATTTGATAAACTCAGGATCCAGGCCGAAATTGCCTCCGAAAATGAAGAACATGACCAGGCTGATCACGATCAGGATCAAACCACCACCCATGGAACCACGCACATGCCCGTCAATGATGCCTGACAGGATGATGCCCAGACCAACGAGACCCGGGATCAAAGTCCACATGTAATTCCAGCTGGCAAAACCAAGCGCATGATCCTGGGCATAGAGAATGCCACCGATACCGGCGATGATCGCTCCGGGTATCGCCAGCCCACCTATGCCTGAAAAAATGCCCGCCAGGATGAACACCAGCCCGACACCTATTACAATGAACGGCCAGGTCAGGAATTCAAAGAATTCGGGGTAAATGTTCCTCAGTAGGAAGAAGGCTCCTGCCAGGATAAGGATGGTGCCCAGTGAAATTGCTGCTCGTTTTTTCATATTATCTTCCCTTGATCTCATTAATGTTGACTTGATAATACCGCATAATTATCAACCTGGGCAAGTTGTTACTTGTTTCCCAACGGCTTGACATCACCAACCCCGGAGATATCCTGTGATACATGGGGATCGCCGTAGTACTTTACCGTGCCTGCACCGTTGATGACAATATCCAGTTCGTCCAACACCCAGACAGTCGATTGGCTGGCGCCATTGTAAGTGATGCTGGTCGTTGAAGTTTGCAGGTCGCCGGCATTATATCCGCCTGCGCCATTAATGACTACAGTCTGCTCAGTGACCAGCCCGGCAACAGTGACATTTGCGCCGCCATCCAGTTCCACAGTGAGCTTTGCTGATTGTAAATCTTCAAAAACCATATCACCGGCCCCGTTAATGTTAAGCACGAATTCATTGCTGACCAATGGCTTTACCTGGAGATCAGCTGCACCATTTATCTCTATTCCTTTGAGATCGATCACGGTCAGACGATATACCATCGGCTTGGTGGGGATCACTTTTGACTTAAAAAATTCTGTATCAATGCCCAGGGTCAGGTTGCCATTCTTGACCTCACTGGTGATAAACGGAAGGACATTATCCTCGGCTTCAATGACCAGCTTTTCTTCGGTCCCCTGTTCAATGTAAAGCTCACCGGCGCCATTGAATGTGACCTGGTCATAACCGCTGACCTGGCGTTCTTCACTGGTAATAATCCCGGAACCTCGCGCCACGTTTGGTACGTTGATATTAATTGTGCAAGCTGATAAAACAAAGGTCAGCATAACAAATAAAGTAAAGATGAAAATTTTTTTCATGATATTCTCCTCGATCGATTTTATTTATCTATATCTCTACTTAATATACGCCAAATTTTTGAAAAAGGTGCAAAATCACTATTCAAACCCTTTCGCTTGGTTGGTCAGCGACCTGGTCCTGAAAATTTATCAATAATTATCCAAATTGCAGGCACACAATTTCTGAATAACGTCTATCCTTAAGAACGCATCCAAAAAGAATGGGAGTATAATATTTTTTTATGGATCGAAAATTCATCAAAATGAGTGGTTATTGATCAATCAAATTTCATTGTTGTGATGAAAGATCAAAATCTTTTATTTTTTGATAGAACACTTTTCCCTGGACCCAAGAAATGGAAAGACTCGAATGGCTCAAAGAAAACTAAAACGGCAGTTAAGCCTGCTCCAGGTGATCATGCTTGGCGCTGCCGGTACGATCGCTGCTGAAATTTTTGTTCTAACCGGTCACGCTGCCGGGATGGCAGGTCCGGATGCTGTGCTGGCCTTGATCATAGCCGGCGCTTTGACCCTGCCGGTCGCATTGAATTACTGTGAACTGGCGACCACATACCCGGTTACCGGCGGGGCGATGACCTATGTGGGAGAAGGGTTTGGCAAGAACCTGATCATGTTCCTGGTCGGTTCACTGGATGGACTTTCCAGCACATTTTATGCTGCGCTGTCGGCTGTTGGTTTTGCTTACTCGCTCAGTGTGTTTTTCCCCGGCCTTGTTTTTGAATCATCAAAAATTCAATGGGGAATTATCCTTGTTGCAATTGCGGTTATTGTGATCATGGGATTGATGCATATCCGTGGCGTCACCAAAGCAGGTAACCTGCAGGTTTTCCTTGGTGCTTTTTTACTTCTGGTCTTTGGTGCATTTGTGGTTATCGGGTTGACCAGTTCGAATGGGTTCAACTGGGAGACATTAAAGTCAGGTGAGGCTGTTTTTGCCCATCACACCATCTGGCAGAATATCGCAGTCATGTTGGGTACTATCGCCCTGGTCTATAATGCCTATGTCGGTTTTGAGGTGATCGCTGACGATGCAGAAGAGATCACCAGGCCCAGCCGCAACATTCCCCTGGGAATCCTGATCAGCCTGGGGATTGCGACATTGGTCTATACATCTGTATCATTTGTGGCGATCGGGACTGTCCCATTTGAAGCCCTCAGTGGTTCAGAGACCGCACTTACTGATGCAGCCAAGGTATTCTGGCCTAAAGTAGGCGTTCCTTTGTTAGGTGTTGCTGGTCTGGTTGCTACTCTTACCTCGGTTAACTCCGCAATGCTCTCAGCGACCAGGGAGGCATTTACGCTCAGCCGGGAACGCGTCTGGCCACGTGTGTTTTCCCGTCTCAGCCGCTGGCGAACACCTTATGCTGCCATCATTTTGATAGTAGTCATAAGCTGCCTGGTTGCAGTTATTGGCATGGTTGATTTCCTGAGCTTCATTTCAAGTGCAGGGTATATGTTCGTCTTATTCTGGGCAAGCCTTGCCATGATTCGATTAAGGAAATTGCATCCCAATATTGAGCGGCCATTTAAAGTGCGACTTTTTCCATTGACAGCATACCTGGCATCGGCGGCTGGTGTATTGATCATTGCATTTGCAGACCCCAAGGCTTTACTGTTTCTAGGTTTACTGCTCGTGGTGCTGTCTGTGCTTTATTTTGCTTTTCGGTTTTATAAAACAAGAATTGAAAAGAAAGCTGAAGAAGAAGAGAAAGTTGGAGGCGGACGCCTTTTGCTGGCGGCTGCTAATCCACGTACAGCTATTTCTTTGGTAAAACTGGCTTCGCGCCTGGCCGAGCACCAGGAAGATACCGGTATTTGCCTTTTCAACGTGTTAAAGGCGAACCCGGATGTCCCAGATGCTGCGCTTGAAAAGTTGATTGCAGAAAAAGAGGCTACACAACGGAAAGTTCTAAAGCTTGCGGTACCAATTGCCATGCAGAGAAATGTGCCGGTCTATACAAAAAATAAAGTGGCAAAGAATGTTGAATCAGGGATATATGAAGAGTTAAAGTCGCCGAACCCGGTAAAAATGATCCTATTAGGTTGGCCATCCCTGGACACCAAATTGAAGATTCCCCACAATATCATTAAAGAGGTTCTGGTCTCTGCTCATTGTGATGTGGGAGTTCTGCGTGATCATGGACTGAATGGCATCCATGACATCCTGGTACCGGTGGGGACAGGGCCAAATGCACACCTTGCCCTGAAATTAGCTGCCGACCTTGCTTTTCAGAAGGATGTGACCATAACTGCCCTGCGCCTTGTGGCTGAAAATGTGGATGATGAGACCCTGGAAGATGAATTACATCGACTTGAAGAGATCATTGAAGAAGAGATGGGCGAATTTCCCCAATTTCTCACTGCCAGGGTAGAGCCTGCTGAAAACGTTCTTGAAGGAATCATTGCTGAGACCGAACGGGTGCCTTATGATCTTCTCATCATTGGTGCTTCAGGGGAAGCATTCTCACCAAATTACATATTCGGAAAGCTCAATGATGCATTGATAGAAGAAGTATCGTGTTCCATGTTCATTGTCCGGCGGTATCAGCCTGAAGCTGCATTATGGATCAGGCACCAGATCAAACAGATCGAAGACTAAAGGCTGTCGTTTAAGAAAATTGGTTGATAAAAATTTATACTTGCGACAACAGACAACCAATTTTATGATATGCTAAATATTATATGACCATACTTTTTTCTTTTAGAGGTGCATTATAATGGCTGGAAGACCTTCCATGCGTATTTTTTTGATCATCAGTGTATTGATCCTGGCAGCGGTGGCCTGTGGTACCAGCGGTGGAGCGTCTGCCAACGACCTGGAGATCACGGTGTCCAAAGTCGATTCATCCCTCAATGTCGGGGACATGTTTTCGATCACGATCGGTATGTACAACAGCGGGTCGTATAACCTGGAGGTTAGCTCCATCATGCTCCCAAGTAGCCTGGTTAATTCGGCGACCCTGGTCAACACCACTCCTTCCCTGCCAGTTGGAAAAGCTGATGGTAACAAGGTATCTTATGCCTACAATACCACCCTGGCTCCGAATGGAAACCTGATGGTCAGCTTTACATTTGAAGCCATCCAGACTGGAAATCTCTCCGGTACAGGCAGTGTTGCAACCAATGCAGGAAACAGCAACTTCCAGGTGGCTGTATCAGTGGCTGAGAATGCACAATCCGATTGGACACCTGAACCTTCGATCAACCAGACACCTCAACCCCTTGGTGCAATCCCTTATCAGGCAGTGGTTCAGATCCTGGCTGTCGTCAATGTGGAGGGAAGAGACCAGATCGGGTGGTCTGGTTCCGGGACGATCATTTCCCCTGATGGCCTGATCCTGACCAATGCCCATGTGGTCATGTCTGACCGGTTTTACACTGTGACAGACCTGATCGTTGCAATGACAGTTGCCCAGGACAGTCCCCCTATTCAGACTTACCTGGCAAGTGTCCTGCAGGTGGATGCAGAACTGGATATCGCAGTGATAAAAGTGCGTTCAGACCTCAAGGGCAATCCTCTCGATCACGCCAACCTGAATTTACCGGCTGTGATCTTGGGAAATTCTGACTCCCTGCAACTGGGTGATGCGATCACCATTATTGGTTACCCGGGTATTGGTGGAGAAACAGTGACCTTGACCCGTGGTGAAGTGAGCGGTTTCACTTCGCAAAACCCCTATGGCAACCGTGCCTTCGTCAAGACCTCTGCCACTATCGCCGGTGGAAACTCAGGCGGCCTGGCAGCCAATTCTGAAGGCTTGATCATTGGCATCCCGACCCAACTGGGTTCAGGTGATGAAGAGGCAGGTTACGTGGATTGCCGTGCCCTGGCTGATACCAACCGCGACGGGTATATTGATGATAATGACACGTGTATTCCCACCGGCGGTTTCATCAATGCACTGCGACCGATCAAACTGGCTTTACCACTGATCCAGGCAGCCCGTCAGGGACAGGTGGCTGTGGAAATGGGTGGCGGTGGCTACGAAGAGGAATATACACCCACCGGCAACATCGATTTCTATGATGATTTTTCCGACCCCGCCAGCGGATGGTATGTCGCGTCTGATGCTGATGGATCTTCGGCGTATGTGAATGGCGAAATGGTGATCGAGGTAAAGAACCCCAACTGGGTGATCTGGTCCTATCTTCCAAACAGTGCTGATAACGTTGTCATGTCAGTTGATGCCCGGGTGATCAAGAGTGTTGGCGATGGCGATTACGGGTTTGTGTGTGGGTTACAGGATTCAGAAAACTTCACTGTCCTGGAAGTTGCTGAAGATGGTTATTATACGGCCTGGAAGTATGCCAACAACGAATATATTTCGCTGGTCGATTGGGCTTATTCTGAAGAGATCGCCAAAGGCGGGTACCTTAGTATGGCAGCCTTCTGTGGGTCACAGAAACTTGCCCTGGCAGTCAATGAAACCCTGCTGTTTGAAATCTCTGATCCAAGTTTCAGAGTAGGCGATATCGGCTTGCTGGCTGGCGTGTATGAAAAGGTCGGTCTCCGGGTTGGTTTTGATAATTTCCAACTCTACCTGCCTTGAAGTCGGCAAATAATTAAATGAAACCAAAGACTTTTACCATTCATCACCTGGTCAAGGGCGAAGATCTCAACCATCACGGCACATTGTTTGCCGGCAGGGGAGCTGAGTGGGTGGTGGAAGCAGGTTTTATTGCTGCAGCCGGTCTTTTGCCTCCGAAAAACGTGGTTTGCGTCAAGGTTCATGGCATGCATTTCAAGCGCCCGGTCAGACCAGGCTCCATCATCCGTTTTTCGAGCAAAGTAGTACTGACCGGGCATACCAGCCTGGTCTCTTACGTCGTTGCAGTGGTAGATGAGGTGCCTGTGGTAGATTCCTTCCTGACGTTTGTCTACGTTGACGATACAGGAAGACCCCAAGTCCATGGTTTGACATTTGAGGCTGAGACTGAAGAAGACCTCGCCTTGCAGGAGCAAGCAAAAAACCTTATGTAAGGCTTAAACAATTCCTCAACAAAGAAAAAGTTACCTGAAAATAAATAAGCCTGGCTGATTTCAGCCAGGCTTGTTGATTTAAGAAAACCAGGTTACCTGCGGTTCATGCGCTTGACCATCGAACCAAAATAGAGCAATTGGAGCAGGGAGTTTGCCAGGGCTGCCACATAGGTCAGAGCTGCCGCCTTAAGCACCGTGCGTACACCGCGTTCTTCTTCCTGTTGCACGATCAGGCCATTATCTTTAAGCATGGCAATTGCACGCCTGGAGGCATCCAATTCTACCGGCAAGGTAACAAGTGCGAAAACTGCACCGGCTGAGAAGGCGATCACGCCAGCCCACGCCAGACCGCTTAATTGCAATGCCAACCCGGCAAGGATCAATATCCAACCGAGGTTGGAGCCAATCGAAACGATCGGGACGATCGCCGAGCGCAGGCGCAACGGCAGGTAATTCTTTTTATCCTGGTCGGCATGTCCCAACTCGTGGGCGGTGATCGCCAGGGCGGCAACAGATGGCGCGTTGGCAACCCCTGCTGACAGTTTGAGGATGTTGTTCCTGGGATCATAGTGGTCTGAAAGAACGCCACTTGTCCCTTGAAGTTTCACATCATTCAAGCCTACCGCGGGGAACAACCTGCGGGCAGCGTCCGCCCCGGTAATGTTCAGGTAATTGCGCACCTGGCTCCACTTGCGGTAGGCACTATTGACATATGCCTGCGCAATCAGTGAAAGGATGATCGCCGGGATCATGTAAAGAAGATATTCAATGTTAAACTGCATAACTTAACTCCCTGTTGTTTTTATGATTGATCAGGGTTGGGTTAAGAGCTCCAGGGCTTTATCCAACTGCGGATCAACTTCGTTATTGTAATCCTCTTCTGTGTATTCAACAATGTGGTCCGGGGTCAGTCCGACCTCGCTGATCTGGGTGCCATTGGGAGTCAACCAGCGGGCGATGGTTATGCGGACGCCGCCCTGTTTGTCAGCCAACTCCGTCCAGATTTGAACAGTGCCTTTGCCATAGGTTACAGCGCCGACCAGCTGTCCGCGTCCATAATCCTGGATGGCACCGGCAACAATTTCAGATGCCGAGGCTGTTCCTTCGTTTACCAGGACTACCAGGGGTATCCCGGTTGCCCTGCCGCCGGGTATGGCGGTGTAGGTATCGCGGCTGCCATCGCCGTACTCTTCATACATGACCACACCATCGGCGATGAATTCTGAAACCACTTCAATGGCTGTGCTGAGGTAACCACCACCGTTGTTGCGCAGATCAAATATCAAGCCGACCGGGTCCTGCGCGAGCAGATTATCCAACGCATTTCGCAGATCCGGGGTGGAGTATTCGTTAAAAGTGTTCAGCGCAACGTATGCAACATTGCCTTCCAGCATTTCATAATCCACGGTGGGGGCGGTGATCGCCGCTCGCGTAATGGTCACGTCAAAGACCTCTTCTCCACGCATTATGGTCAGGGTGACCTGGGTGTCTTTGGGACCTTTGATCTTGTTAAGTGCGATCTGTCCATCCACGCCGGTCATATCTTCGCCATCGATAGCGATCACCTTGTCTTTGGGTCGCAAACCGGCTGCTTCAGCAGGAAAACCTTTCATTGGTGTAATGATCTCCACATAATCACCCGTGATGTCAACCCAGGCACCAATTCCCTGGTATTCACCGGTCATGGAAGTATTGGCATCTTCAAATTCCTGGGGATCCATGTAAGAGGTGTGTTTGTCGCCCAGGGCTGCCAGCATGCCGGCAATCGCACCACGCATGAGCAGGGTGTCATCAACAGGTTGATCAACGTAGTCATTGTGGACCAGGTTCCAGACTTCCCAGAATGGGGCGAACAGATCCTTCATGTTTGCGGGAGAATCACCTTCCGTGGAATAAGTGGGACAGGCGGGACATTCGATGCCTTCAATAACAGTTGTCGGACATTCAGTTGTCACAACAGGGCAATTACCACCATCCTCTGTACCGAGTATTCTTGGCAGGAAATAGCCAAACCCTGTCCCGGCAGTGAAAGTTCCAGCCAGGATCACCAGGGCAAGTAAGATCAAGAGAAATGTTTTTAAACCTTTATTTTGCATTTTTGCTCCAAAGTAAATTCAAAATCAGATAGAGAATACCATAATTGTGTAAGAAAAATATTGGTAAACTATGCAGAAACCTTTCATGAGAAACAAGGAGGAGATTGGTCGTAAACTACATAAATCAAAAAAGGTCAGCGGCTATCTTTTGAATAGAATTGCCTGCGAATTTCCGGGTCACGTCCCATTCCAGCCTCGATGATTTCCATGAGGTTGTCAAACAACGCCAGCGCTTCTGTGTTTGAAAATAGGTCAATTGGTTGGTTGGACGGATTACCCTGAAGGGATCGGATACGGCTCAGCAGGTATTGCCCGAAGGAGTTGTAGATGGTCTGCAGAAGGTAGGCTGCCGTTTCAGTGTCCACCCAGGGAGCAACATCATCGTGCAATATGCCCTGGGCAAGAAAATCATTGAAGTAAGAAGCACCACCCTGCCTCATCAGGTTGCCCACTTCTTCTGGGAAAGGCACCTCTTCGACAAATGCGCGGTAGGCTATGCGTGCCAGGTCGGGATGGGTCAATTCAAACTGGACTGAAGCCTGCATCATCCACTTGAGATAGTCAAAAGTCTTCAAGTTGCCGCTGGGTGGTCTGAACTGGGTCACCAGTTTCAACTTGCGTGCCATGCCCAGTTCAAGAATGTGAAGGTAAAGGTCTTTTTTATCGGCAAAGTATTGATAGAAGGATCCTTTAGCTATCCCGGCATCCCGCACGATGGCGGATATCGACGCAGAGACATAGGGATGGTCCTTGAATTCTTTGATGGCTACAGCCAGAATTTTTTCCTGTTTATCAATTGGCAGGTTGTGGAATGTCTCAAAGGGCATTTAATTTCCTTGTAATCTTCACTTCTCAAAAATGTCACATGCAATTGTATGCACTAAAAGACCATCCGTCAACTGTGAGCCTTATATGCGATTTTCTGCTTCGTTGTATTATAATGGGCATGTCCAAACAGATCATATGAGAGAATTCGTGATAAGCCGAGGAGGTTTCCATGAAAAGTGTATCTACCCGTTCCCTGGTGGTTTGTGTGACCCTTTTTACCCTGGCCATCATGGCTTGTGGCATTTCAACTCCTACAACTGACACCGCGGGTGAACTGGCATTACAGCAGACTGCAGTTTCACTGGCGCAGACACAAACTGCGATGGCCCTTCCGCCCACGGAGGAAGTGGTCACAGAAACAGCGCCTGTGGTCACTGAAGAGCCTCCTGTCGTCACCGAGGCAACGCCTGAGCCAGATTTCTGTTATGAGGGTATCTGTTTCTCATTCGATGACACCATTGCGGCAGGCGCGGTGGGTGCCACCATACCGGCAGAGTTTTACGGTGATGAGGCATTCCCGGGCTCCAACCACCCAGCTTTTTTTGAGATCACATTTGTAAATTATGCTTTGAGCGGTACATTCCATTCTCCTGTTGTCCGGGTTTACCCAATTATCGAGTATGGTGATATTGATGACGCCGCTATCATGAACCTGGATGAAATGAACTCTGTCTTAAGTACCCAACCGGTCGCCGGCGTGGGGCAGAGTCTGCCATTTATGCCGTTCTGGAATGCGGCGCAGATGTTTACCGCCAAATCAGCCTATTTCAACTTCCAGTCGGGTTCAGGTTTGCGTTACCTGACTATGTACGGCCAGGCGCTGTACCCGATTGATAATACCAACCTGTTCTACACCTTCCAGGGTTTGACATCGGATGGGCAGTATTATGTGAGTGCGATCATGCCGATCAACAATCCTGGGCTGCCTCTGCATGGAGAGGACACGATTGATGACTGGGAGGCCTTCTACAACCTCTGGGACAGTTACATAGCCCAGGCGGTTATGTTCCTCGAGGATTGGACGCCCGGATCATATAATCCACAAATAGGCCTGCTGGATGCCATGATGCAATCCATTTCCATCACCAGGTAAGGAAAATGCTCAGCTACCGCAAAGAATTATGGTTTAACATCCCAACCCGCAGGGCTTTTATTAATATCACCCGTCAGGTGGAACAGGTGCTCACTGAAAGCGGCATCCAGGAAGGCTTGTGCCTGGTGAACGCCATGCACATCACGGCATCGGTTTTTATTAATGATGATGAATCCGGGCTGCATGCTGATTATGAACAATGGCTGGAGCGGATGGCACCACATGCACCTGTCAGCCAGTACCAGCACAACCTGACCGGTGAAGATAACGCAGACGCGCACCTCAAACGCCAGGTGATGGGACGCGAGGTCGTTGTGGCGGTTAGCAACGGTCGGTTGGATTTCGGACCCTGGGAACAGATCTTCTATGGTGAGTTTGATGGTTGTCGTGCGAAGCGTGTGCTGGTAAAGATCATTGGCAGTTGACCAGGACGATTACACTCAAGTTAATTATCGGTTTATTCAGAAAACTTATTTTCTTATTGTTACGCCCGGGTTATTGGTATTTAACTACCTGAAATGCAACTCTGAAAAATACAGGTAAACTTTTCTGGTCAGTTCCCTGACCTGAAGGAGAGAAAAATGAAAAGAATTGGGAAACCATTTATATTGACAATCAGTTTACTCGGGCTGACCTTGATGCTAACAGCCTGTGCTCCAGGGCAGGGATCCGCCCGACTCGAGATCGAAGAACATGCCCTGCTGGACCTGGGAGATATGGATATGGGGGACTGGACGCCCGTGGATGGTGGCCGCCAGGAGATCCTTGTCGAACACCAGGATTTGCGGGAGACATCGGCAACTGCGGGGGTGTCTGCACTGACATTGGCAGGGGACAGGCTGGTTGCCACTGAAAATTACGACCAAAAGTTCGTCACTGTGGTCTTAACCCGCAACGATGAGCAGGTCTACCAAACAGAAGCTGGTGTGATCAGCCCGATCAACAATTTTCGCGGCCTGTGGGCGGTCAATGAGCAGTGGTTCATGGAAGTGGCGCATGTTGAGGAAAACCCGGATGATCCAAACGCTGCCTTTATAGTCTGGGGTGAGATCATCCGGGATGGCGAATCCCTTAACAAAAAATATGGCTATAGTGAAGCGTTTAATTTCCAACTGCTGGATGGAAAACCGTTTTTCCTATTCATCAAGGATGGATCAGCAGGTTTTTCCTATGATGGCAGGGAAACAGACCTGGATTTTGAGAAGATAACCCACTACCAGTGCTGCAGCGCCAGTTCATTCAACCCGCGCCCTTCCAGTACAATGGTTTCGTTCTTCGCCAGGCGTGGAGATGTTGACTATTACGTGGAAGTTGGGAAGTTTACAAAAAAGTAAGATGAGCGATTGAGGGTCAGAGACTAAACTGACCCTCAGTTTACTCAGATTGTGAAGAATATCAGGCGACTGCCACTAAAAAGAATTATCGTCTTGATAAGGATTGGACTCAGGGGGCAAGTTGGGGTCAAAATCTGCTGTAGTGTCAATAATGACAGGCTCCTCGGTCGTTTTCTGCTTGTTCTTCTCTAAAAGATAATAAGCCAGGGCTGCAACACCTGCCAACCCCAATAACCTTCTGCCAGCCTTACTTACCCGGCGCATACTCCTGCCAAAGTTTTTGTTTCCTGATGACATTTTTGCTCCTTTCAAAAGCATTTTCTGTTTCCATTATAGGGCAGGAGTCAATTCGTTGAGATAGATTTTCTTTGGTATTAGCGGAAAACTCAACAGCAATCTGGGGTAAGATTAACCCATGTTCATTCCAACGACTCAAGAAGAATTCATAAAATCAGGTTGGGATCACCTGGATGTGATCCTGGTGAGTGGCGATACCTACATTGACTCACCTTATAGTGGCGTGGCGATCATTGGTAAAGTTTTACTCAATGCCGGGTACAAGGTTGGGATCATTGCCCAACCTGATGTCAACAGCCCACAGGATATCACCCGCCTGGGTGAGCCCCGCTTGTTCTGGGGCATTACAGCCGGGTTGATGGATTCGATGGTAGCAAATACCACAGCCCTGGGGAAACCACGCCATACGGACGATCACACCCCCGGAGGGGTCAACAACCGCCGCCCAAACCGGGCCTGCATCGTTTACACCAACCTGGTCAGGCGCTACTTCAAGCAGACTGTGCCGATTGTTTTGGGCGGTGTGGAAGCATCTTTACGTCGAATCCCGCATTATGATTTCTGGTCCGATTCCATTCGCCGTTCGATCCTGTTTGATGCCAAAGCTGACTATGTGCTGTATGGCATGGCAGATCGTGCGATCCTGGAGTTTGCTGAAAAGCTGACCCTCAGTGAAGATCCACGCCAGGTGAAGGGGCTTTGCTATATTGACAAGGTCGCCCCCGAAGATGCGCTGGAATTGCCAGGTTATGAAGAGGTCATCGCCAGTAAATCCAGTTTCATTGACATGTTCAATATGTTTTATCGCAATAATGACCCGGTGAGTGCTCAGAAGCTGGCGATCAGGCATGCCGATCGCTATCTGGTACACAATTCCCCTGCCCCGAGCCTTACCCAGGCGGAGTTGGACGCAGTTTATGCACTGGATTTTGAACATGCCGTTCACCCTTATTACAAAGCTCAGGGTGAGGTCAGGGCAATGGATACGATCCGGTTTTCCATTCCGACCCATCGGGGATGTTACGGTGAATGCAATTTTTGCAGCATTACCGTGCACGAAGGGCGGACTGTCAGCTGGCGCTCAAAAGAATCCATCTTATCGGAAGCCCGGAAAATGGTGAGAAGGCCTGGCTTTAAGGGCAATATCCAGGACCTGTCCGGTCCTACGGCCAATATGTATGGGTTTGAATGCCGGGTAAAAAGTTTACGGGGTGCCTGCCCGGACAAACGCTGCCTTTACCCGGATGTTTGCCCGATCCTGCCCTTGACCCATCAACCCCAGATCGAGCTACTAAGAGAGTTGCGGAAAATTGAGGGTATAAAGAAGGTTTTCATTGGCTCCGGGATCCGGCATGACATGGTCTTGATGGATGGTAATTTTGGTGATGAATACTTGAAAGAATTGGTGGAATACCATGTCTCCGGTCAGTTGAAACTGGCACCTGAGCATACCCAACCAGCGGTCCTCAAACGGATGGGAAAACCGGGAACGGGATCCCTTTTGGCTTTCAAAAAGCGCTTTGACGGTCTCAGCCAGGTGGTTCGCAAGCAGCAATTCCTGACCTATTACCTGATCGCAGCCCACCCGGGGTGTACGGATGGGGATATGCTGGCACTCAAGGAATTTACCAGCCAAAAGCTTGGCATTCTGCCGGAACAGGTACAAATATTTACGCCCACACCATCCACCTATGCCAGCCTGATGTATTACACAGAAATGGACCCTTTCACCAGGGAGCATTTTTTCGTGGAAAAGAACACCGAGCGGCGTGCCTACCAGAAGATGATCATAACTGGCAGGCCGGGCAGAAATAAAGCACCTGGTGGTGACTCACCAACACACAACAAGCAGAACAGAAGAAGGACCCGATGACAGCAGAATTGCTTGTAATCGTGTTGCCACTGGCAGCCCTGATCATTGCAGTGGCTTTGCTTATTCGCAGCAGTCGTAAAAGCAGGGCACAGATCGACATTGATCAGCGGGATATTCCAAACCTGCCTTTCCCTCGACATTTAGATCATTCACCAACCAGTATCAAAGTCAGTCATATCAGCCAGGAGGACCAGGACAGGCTTGTGGTTGACGCTTATCACCAGTGGAAAAATGCGTTCATCCTCCGGGATGCTGAACCCGGGCGTTCATTTCTCCGTTGGGGAGTGGTCAAGCAGTGGCTAAGGTATCACATTACTGCGACTTCTGAAGGCCAGGGGTACGCCTTGTTGTGCAATGTAATGATGGCAGGAAGCGAACCAGATGTGCAGGGCACTTTTGACCGACTGTTCAGTTTCTGTAAAGCCCATCCCAGCCAGGCAAATGAACATTTGATGAGCTGGCAGGTTACCACAGACAGGTACCCATCCCAGAAATTGGGTTCATCAAGCCAGGGTGATATGATGATCGCCTATGCCTTACTGCTGGCAGACCGCCAGTGGGGATCCGCCGGGAAGATCAATTACCGGGAGGAAGCATCGGCAGTTATCACAGCTTTAAAGCAAGGCTGTTTGGACCTGGAGAATGACACAGTGTTGCCAGGCAATTGGGTGGGGGAGATGCAACCAGCAGACCAGCAACCCGTCCCGTCTGCCTGCATTTCTCCTGCCATCTTTACCGCTTTTCACCAAGCAAGCAAAGACCCCATATGGAAAAAGGTGTCTACTAGGATGATGGGCTTGGTTAAACACTTTCAAAATGCAGACACCGGTTCGGTCACACTGATGCCCGATTTGATCGATGGTGCAAATCCCCAGGGCACTGATGAAGACGAAGAATTATCTTCTGAAAACATGTCCGTGATCTTCCACCTGGCGTTGGCTGGATTGCTGAATGGCAATGAAGAGGCAATAGGCTATCTGTCAGGGTTTACCTGCATGATGCTGGCGCAGAGCGCTGGCGATTTGGGGGAGGATCCAGGAGATCCTGCTTTGCAATCATTTTGCCTGATGGCTGCAGCAGTTGGCAAAACAACCCAGGATTGGTTGAACAGGTTGTGGGACCTGGTTGCCGGGCAGGAGCTTGATCGACAGGACCCATTTGGGAGTACGATGCGGCTTATTACCCTGATCCTGGTCAGCCAAAATTGGATGGACCCGGAAAGAAAGAACTGACCGGTTGATTGCCCAAAATGGTATAACCTGATCATGGTGTTCCGATAAAAATGTTGCTATACTATGTACTATGGCTGGCCTGAATATCAAAGCAAATTATGTAACTGATGAGGAAGGCAAACGCATTGGTGTGCTGCTTTCGATCAGCGATTACGAAAGCCTGGTCAATCGCCTGGCAGAGCTTGAAGCTTACCAGGAAGTCAATGATAATGAGATCGTTGATGAATTATTACAGGAGAGTTACCAGCGGCCTTTTGATAACCTGCCTGTCTATCGTCAGCGTCGGGGACCCGGTGGAATGATCGTGGTGTAAACAGTGTAATATCAGAAATTGACCATTCTTATCACAAAAAACACCCTCGCCTTAGGACGAGGGTGTTTTGTAATCGAGTAACTGGAATTTACTCAGGCAAATTATCTGGTGCAACAATCTCCTGTTTTGGGTTTTTCTTGATCAACAATAAAGGAATTAGGGTAAACAATACCATGCCAGCTGCCACCTGGAAAATGAGTGGTGTTGGGATCATGCCCGGTTTGCCATCAATGACCGTGGGTATGCCATAGGTATTCGCAATCCACCCACCCAACAAGGGTCCAGGGATCATTGATAGGGCAATGTTGAAGAAGATATACCATCCGGCAAATTGACCCCGTTTATCTTCAGGAAACAAGTCCTTGGTCCAGGTTCGCATGGAAACAACCCAGGTGGTATATCCGGCGAGCCATAGAATACAGGTGATGATTACAAATGGGATGGATTTGGCAAATGAAAATAGAATTAATCCGATACATTCGGTAATCACTGCAGCAATTGCAATTGGTCGTCGACCAACGCGATCAACGATGACACCAATCGGGTAAGCCAGGGCGATCCCACCGATCAGGATTGTTACCGCCAGGACAAGGGACGATTGCAGCAATTCCAATTTCAGGTAATGTTGCAGGTAAATGATGATGTAAGGAAAAAAGACATTGAAGGCCACCATGAAAAGGGACAGGCAGATCAACACAAGGAAAAGATCACGGTGTGATCTCAAGAATTTTATGTTGAAAGTTTCTGCTATTTGAGACCAGTAATTTCCCTGCGGCTTATCAAGCGCCGGTTCTTCTTTCAACCGGGGAGTTGCCAGAATGCCAATCAAGAGGACCAGCCCTCCAATGCCATAGAAGAACGCCGGGTAATCAAAAGCTTTGATGATAAAACCCGCACCACCATAGACGATCAGGTAGGATACCCAGGTCATGATTTCCATTGAACCGGTCACTTTACCCCGGTTCTCGGGGGTTGTCACATCAGCCACATAAGCGTTTAACGCAGCGTCTGATGCTGTGGCACCGGCGAAAGACATGAGGCTATCAAACAGGATGGCGATAAACACACCCAAAGCTACCGGCTGGAACAGGGCTGCAGCAGGAAACAGAGCGGTGAAAATACCCCAGAAGATATACCCCAGGAAAATGTAGGGCTTTCGCTTTCCCCATTTTGACCGGGTGCGATCGCTCATTGTTCCCATGGTAATTGCAGTCACCGTTGAGACAACCGCGGTGATCGCAACCATCAAGGAAACGGCCTGTGGGTTGGGGGTAATGCGATCATATAGAAATGTGTTGAAGAATTGGTTCTCAACACCCCATGCCAACTGGCCGGCAAGGGCCAATAATATGAGGGAAAACCGGACACCTTTAGGCAATCCCTTTGATCTTGGTTTTTCAACCGTTTGAGAAGTCATATGAGCTCCTTTGCGAATAAAAAAAAATGAAAATTGACCAGGCAGTTAATGTAAACGTTTACCACAAACGTTTACATTATATTGGGTTCAGTAAATTATGTCAATAGTATTCGAGGTTTTCTTCAAAATGAATTTTGGTGAACTGGAAACTATTGACAGTGCCATTGATCTGGTCTATAATGTAAACGTTTACAGTCCTTAAGGAGAAACCTGTGATGGACCTGAAACAACAAAGGGAAAAGAAGATGCAGGATCAAAAACGTGTCACCATTCATGATGTATCGCGTCGTGCGGGGGTATCCATCGCCACTGTCTCACGCGTTTTATCAAATTATGAGGCGGTCAGCGATGAAACGCGTGAATTGGTGCTCTCGGCTGTCAAGGAGTTGAAGTACCAGGTCAACAGGACGGCATCCAACTTAAGAAAGGGAACTAACACGAAGATCGGTTTGTTGATCACTGATATCCAGAACCCATTTTTCGGCAGTTTAACCAGGGGTATTGAAAAAATCACCACCAACCTCGATTACACACTGTTGCTTGCCAATTCCGATGAAAACCCGGAACAGGAACAGAAACTAATCGCCCAACTTCTCGCCGAGGAGATCGCTGGTCTGATCATTGTACCAACCAGTGATGACTGCCAGAGTTATGAAGATCTCAAGTCGAGCGGTGTGCCCTTTGTGATTGTCGATAGATTGATCAAGAACTGTCAGCATGTCGATTACGTAAAAGTAGACAACTACAATGGAGCGAAAGAGGCAACTGATTATTTGCTCAGGCTTGGTCATAAAGATATTGCTTACATCGGTGGGTTACCTTACCTGTCAGTCATGCAAGAACGGCTGCAGGGCTACCATGATGCAATTACTCAAGCAGGTTATGCGATCGATGAGAATTTAATTAAGACCGGGGATAACCGGCAGCATGGAGGCTATCAGTCAATGATGGGCTTGCTCTCAGCAAAGAAAGTGCCAAGCGCAGTTCTGATCGCGAACAATCTCATGACATTGGGAGGCCTGCAGGCGATCCATGAAATGGACATGCAAATCCCCGGTCAAATTTCGCTTATCGGGTTTGATGACATGGACTGGGCAGCTTGCTTGCAACCCCCTCTATCAGTGGTGGCTCAGCCGGCATTTGAAATTGGTGAATTGGCAGCAAAAACTCTGATCAACAGGATAAGCACGCCAGACATTGCCGTCCAGCAAACCATCTTGAGCACCAAGTTGGTACTCAGGGCTTCCTGTCAAAATGCAGATTAAGTACATTTAGAATAAAAAAAAGCTTTTAGGAACAAGACTCTATTGGAGGAGGACCTGGAATATTATGGTTGACAGTCATCGATCAAATGGCACACGTTTATTGAGTGGTCATAACCTGTTGCAGATAGCAATGCCGATGGGAGGGATTGGCACGGGCTGCATCAGCTTGAACGGGTATGGCGGTCTGCAAGACTTTTCGATCCATCATGCACCTGTTCTTTCCTCCATGCCTGATCGCCATATGCCGCAGGATGCTGGATATGCGCTATTACATTTGCCAAAATTCCATAAGACGCGCCTGCTGGAAGGCAAATTCCCACCAGAAAAGATCTATAATCTGGGTTTGAAGTCGCAGGGCTATGTTGGGGGAGGTTTTGAGGGATTGCCCAGATACCAAAATTGTGAATTTTCAGGTGAGTACCCATTTGGCGTTGTGACCCTTTCAGATCCAGACATGCCGATTGATGTCACCTTGAGAGCTTACAATCCATTCATTCCACTTGATGACATCAATTCAGGTATTCCAACGGTCATACTTGAGTACAGGCTGACGAACAGTGCAAAAGAACAGGTCGAGTACCAGTTTTCATACCACCTGTCACACCTCGCGCAGCGGGGAGCTGAGATCCTGACCAGGAGCAAGCCTTTACCGGGTATTGGTGTGTATTACTGGAACGAAGCAGCCCCTGAATCTCCCGCCTTTGGTAGTGCTGCCCTGGGTGTGCTGCAGGGCAATCCGCTGATCAAGGCACGCTGGTTTCGTGGAGGGTGGTTTGATGCAGGGTCTGTCATCTGGCACGAGGTCAGTCATGGTAATTTCCGTCCCAATAAGGGCATTGAAAAATCAGGGCAGCTCGCCAGGGATGGCGGGTCGATCTGTGTATCTGGCCAGTTGGAACCTGGTGAGAGCATCACATACACTGTTGTCATTACCTGGTATTTTCCCAATGTGATGGCCCCGGATACCGGAGGTCTTGTTGGTCAGCCTTCAGGTCTGAAGGATAACTTCGTCTGGCATCCATTCTATGCAACAAGGTGGAAGGATGCAGGGGATGTCCTGGAGTATGTTCGTCAACACTATGAAGAGTTGAGAGACAAGACCCAGGCATTCCATGATGACCTGTTTTCATCCACATTACCGACTGTGGTTTTGGATGCTGTTTCGGCTAATTTAAGTGTCATCAAGTCACCTACGGTCTTGAGACATGAGAATGGCGATATTTGGGGATGGGAAGGGTGTTTTTGTGACAAAGGTTGCTGCCCGGGCAGTTGCACTCATGTCTGGAATTATGCCCAATCTATTCCTCATCTGTTTCCTGCCTTGGAAAGGACTTTAAGAGAAAGAGAATATCGCTTTTCCATGGACGATGCTGGTCATATTAATTTCCGTCTGCCCTTCCCAAACCAGGCTGTGTCGCATGATTTCCACCCTGCGGTGGATGGTCAACTTGGTGGAATATTGAAAGTGTATCGTGAGTGGATAATTTCTGGAGATAACCAGTGGCTGGAAAAGTTGTATCCTGCCGTTAAGAGGAGTATGGATTATTGCATTTCGCGATGGGACCCGCGAAAGGTTGGCTTGATCGAGGAACCTCACCATGTAACCTATGATATTGAGTTCTGGGGTCCGGAAGGTTTGAGTTGCAGTTTTTATTTGGCAGCCCTCAGCGTTATGGCATTGCTATCTGAGCGGTTTGGGGATAACGAAGACGCCGGGATCTATAAAGATCTGGCAACAAAGGGAACCCAGGCAATGCAAAGCCGGCTCTTCAATGGCGAATTCTATGTACAGGACATCATGTTTGATAAGGTTGACGATAAAGGTTTTGTCAACCTGCTTGCCAAACTTGAAAATAACCCGACAGAAGAGGCTATCTTGTTAAGGGCTGAGGGACCCAAATATCAAATTGGCAGGGGATGTTTATCTGATGGTGTGTTTGGGGCGTGGTTGGCCGAATTGTGCGGAATTAATTCTCCGCAGGATACCGTCTCCATCAAGAAACACCTGCAATCAGTCTATCGATATAATTTCCGCTATGATCTTAGCGAACATGCCAATACCCAAAGGCCAGGGTATGCGCTTGGTGCTGAAGCAGGTCTTTTGTTATGCTCCTGGCCAACTGGCGGTAAGCCAACTTTGCCATTTATTTATTCTGATGAGGTGTGGACTGGTATTGAGTACCAGGTTGCATCGCATATGATCGCCCATGAAATGATCGAAGAAGGACTGAGCCTGGTGAGGGCTGTTCGTTCAAGGTATGACGGGCATGTGCGCAATCCATGGAATGAGTATGAGTGTGGATCTTATTATGCCAGGGCGATGGCAAGTTATGCATTGCTGCTGGCTTATTCAGGCTTTTCTTACAATGCTGTTACACAGACCTTAACCATTGCGCCAAAATCCACCGATCCTGAATTTAATTGCTTCTTCTCAACTGCAACAGGTTGGGGAATGTTCAGGCTGAACAAGGATTCCCTGGTCATTGACTTGCGTCATGGAACACTGGTGGTAGAGAACCTTCAAATAATTACCCATGAAGGAAGTTTACAGATCACACCAGGCATTACAGTCACGTCAGAAACGAGTGAATTGATAAACTTAGATAAAGAGTATAGTTCACGTTAATAAACCACAAATTGGAGATTGTATGAATCAAAAAATGAATGTAGTCTTCCTTGTTGCCTCTGGTGACCTGCGCCTGCCAGCCAATCAAGAGGGTTGGCCAGCCCAGGAGTGGCTTGAGCAAAAGTTACATGAAGTTTTTTCATCATTAAAAATTGATCTCAGAAGGGCACACCCCTACGATCCGGTTGAAAAACATGGTTTTATCTCATCTCAGCGCATGGGCATGGATGTATTTCAAAACATTCCCCAAGAAGCACCGGTCATTGTGGCTGAGTCGGTCTGGCAGTACAGTTACCATGTTTTGGCGGGATTGCATGATCACAAAGGACCCATTTTGACGATCGCCAATTGGTCCGGGCAGTGGCCAGGGCTGGTGGGGTTGCTTAACCTCAATGCTTCCCTGACCAAAATGAATATCCCTTACAGCACCTTGTGGAGCGAGGATTTTTCAGATGAATTCTTCCTCAATGGCATCCGGCAATGGGTCGAAACAGGGAAGATCGTGCATGACACAAGCCATGTCAAAGACCTGGTTATCGATCAGCTGCCCCAAGATGCGCTCCGGCTGGGAAAAAGCCTGGCTGAGCACCTGCTGAAGAACAAGGCGATCATTGGCGTTTTTGATGAAGGCTGCATGGGTATGGCCAATGCCATCATTGAAGATGCCCTGCTAAATGCCTGTGGGATCTACAAGGAGCGCCTGTCACAATCTGCATTACTGGCAGCCATGGCATTGGTCACGGATGATGAAGCCGGGGCTGCCAGGCGATGGCTGGATGACCATGGACTGGTCTTTAAGACTGGTCTGGATGAAAAACATGACCTGACCAATAACCAGATTCATGAACAGATGAAAATGTACATCGCTGCCATGCGCATGGCACATACATTTGGCTGCGATGCGATCGGCATCCAGTACCAGCAGGGATTAAAAGATATGACTGCGGCTTCAGATCTGCCTGAGGGTTTGTTCAACAATGTGGAAAGACCACCAGTATATCACCGGGAAAGCGGCAAGGAACTCTATGCAGGTCAGGCTTTACCTCACTTTAATGAAGTGGACGAAGGCGCTGCTGTTGATGCCCTGGTCACCAACCGGGTTTGGAGCGCCCTGGATTTTGACCCGGCGACCACATTGCATGACATTCGCTGGGGCAGGCACTATAATGGCAATGGGATCGATGATTTTGTGTGGGTTTTTGAAATTTCCGGTGCGGCGCCTGCTTCACACTTCGAAAATGGCTATGCCGGTGCGGTGAGCGAGCGCCAGGCTTCTGTCTATTTCCCAAAGGGAGGCGGAACGTTAAAAGGCAATAGTAAACCGGGTGAGATCGTCTGGAGCCGGGTTTTCATCATGGATGGCGTCCTGCATGCAGATATTGGCAGGGGAAGCGTCGTGCAATTACCGGAAGCGGAAGTACAGGAACGTTGGGCAGCGACTACTGAGCAATGGCCAATGATGTGTGCTGTGATCCATGGCGTCACACGCGACCAGATGATGGCCCGCCACAAAGCCAACCATATCCAGGTCGTCTATGCCCCGGATGCTGGATCAGCCACTCTTGCCTTGATGGTAAAAGCTGCCATGTTTAATGCAATGGGGATCAAGGTGCACTTCTGTGGAGATGTAGTGCTGCCAAAATAGAAGTAAAGTCCTGATGATGTAAGGCTTGAAATCACATGAAATTAAGCGTGCGGGTTTCTATACGCCCGAGCATCATCTTGAATTCTTCAATGGGAAGTTCGCTGACGCCGGCATGCATGACTGATACCGTTCCGGCGGCAACACCCCACCGTGCGATCTCGGTTAGCGTGTGATTCCGATTAAAAGCGGTGACCATTCCAGCAGTTGCAGCATCTCCAGCTCCAGTGACGTTAATGACAGGTACTTTTGGAGGGGCTGCCCAGACCATTTCCTGTTGTGTTGCCAATAACATTCCTTTGTTGCCGATAGTGAGGGCTACATGCTGGATGCCCATGCGCAGGAAAGGCAGAACAGCGCGTTTGCCGTCTTCGTGGTTTGAGATCTTAAAGCCAACCATGCTCTCAGCTTCTTCTGCGTTTGGTTTTACCAGGAAAGGACCTTCAACACAACCAAGGCGAAGCGGTTCGCCAGAGGTGTCAAAGAACACGCGGGCTCCCTTTGCATTCAGACACTTGATCAGGCGGGCAAAGAAATCGTCCGGGACACCAGGGGGCAAGGATCCTCCCAAAACCCAGATATCTCCATGATGGGCATATGACTCTGCTTTCACTAAAAGTGATTCAATGGCATCCGGTGGGATGTATGGTCCCGGTTCGTTCAGCTTGATGTACCATTCACCGCCTTCTTCGATGGCGTTGGTATTGATGCGGGTTTCTCCATCCACCCAGTTAAAATCGGTTTGCACGCCCAGTTTATTCAACCCATGTTCCAACATCCTGCCCACATCGCCCCCCACCCAGCCCAGGGCAAGGGAATTCTCACCAAATTCCTTTAACGAACGGGAGACATTAAAACCTTTGCCGCCCCAATCCAGGCGGAGGTCATTGCTGCGCAGGATGGTATTAAAGCGAATTTGGCGCACTGTTGCTGTGCGGTCAACACTTGGATTGGGAGTTAGTGTGTAGATCATTGCCATGTGAACACCGGTTTATTGAAAAATCCTGCTTCAGGCTTTATGCCTGTGTGGTCCAAAGAAATAGGGGGTCAAAATGACCCAAAGACCGCTCAATATCAGGACACCTATATAAGCCAATGTCGCGGCTTTGCTGCTTGAGGAAATATGAACGATCTTTTCAAAGATAAAGCCGAAGAAAAGGTATTTTAAGAGACCCAATCCGATCAGGATGCCTGACAAAACCCGGATCCAGCTTTCTTTCATCTGGATGTTGAAGATCCAGAAGCCCACCCCGATGGCAAACAGCAGCAAGGTCCAGGTATAGGTCCATGTGGTCCAAAGATCAAAGCGGAACTGGTAGAAAAGGATCAAGGCAAGAACCAGCAGAAAAGCAGCGGGGACTGCCAGGAATGCCAGCCCTTTCGGTCCAAGCAACAGGGCGATCAGGAAAGCGAGCGCAAAGACGCCCAAAACCAAAGGCCACCAGTTGGCAAGAATCGCCACATCCCAAACCCTTTCGACAAGCAGGATCGAACCGAGGGCGATCAAGAGAAACCCAAAAACCAGTGCGAGAGCCAAACATTTACGTTTGTACATATCAACCTCTAGCTATCAATTGATTTGATTATTTTAGCATTAAAAACCTGAAGCATAACCGTCAGGAATCAATCAGGGTCCTTCAAGCATGACTTCATCCAGCAACAGCCTGATTTCGAAAATTTTCGGCTTCGCATTGTTTTAAGGTTATAATTCTCCTGCTTTAGTGGAGTTGCATCCATAAGTAAAAAAGATCATCTCATCAACAGAGGAGAAGTATGACCGAACAGGATCCCCGAATAATTAAACTTAAAGAGACTAAGCAGATCGCCCTACTCGGCGGAGGGGCTGACAGGATCGAAAAACAGCACGCTAAAGGCAGCCTGACTGCAAGAGAACGCATCGACCTCCTGCTGGATAAAGGTAGTTTTCATGAGCTTGAGGCGTTTGTCACCCAGCAAAATGACCCGAACGCCGAATCACCCCTCGGTGATGGGGTGGTCACGGGCTATGGCAAGGTGGATGGGCGAAACGTTTACATTTATGCCCAGGACTTCACCGTACAGGGTGGTGCTCTGGGTGAGATGCACAGCCGTAAGATCTGCCGCGTGATGGACCTGGCGGTTCGGGCTGGTGCCCCGATCGTTGGCATGATCGACTCGGGAGGTGCGCGCATCCAGGAGGGCGTCAAGAGCCTGGGTGGCTATGCCGAGATCTTCCGCCGCAATGCACAATACTCGGGTGTGGTGCCACAGATCAGCTTGATCCTGGGACCATGTGCAGGCGGTGCTGCCTATTCACCGGCAGTGACCGACCTGATCATCATGGTGGAGAATAAATCGTACATGTTCCTGACCGGACCCAACGTGATCAAATCCGTTACCGGTGAGGATTGCGACTTTGAATCCTTGGGTGGGGCGGCAGTTCACCTGTCAGTGAGCGGTACAGCCCACCTGACTTCGGTGGATGAGGAAGGCGCGATCGGCTTGTGTCGATCAGCTTTGAGCTACCTTCCATCCAATAACCTGGATAATCCACCCCTGATGTCATCGGGGGATGAGCCATTCCGGCGCAGCGAGATGCTGAACAGCCTGGTACCGGTTGACCCGAGTGAACCTTACACCATGCACACTGCCATCGAGCAGATCGTCGACTGGGGATCATTCCTGGAATTGCAGTCTGGTTTTGCACGCAATGCCATTGTGGGCCTGGCACGTTTGGATGGACGCAGTGTGGGTATCGTTTCCCAGGAGCCCAATGTTATGGCAGGTGTACTTGACATTGACTCATCGGATAAGATCTGCCGAATGGTGCGATTGTGTGATGCCTTTAACCTGCCGATCATCACTTTTGTGGATTCACCCGGCTTCCTTCCCGGGGTTGGACAGGAGCATGGGGGAGTCATCCGCCACGGCGCCAAGGTGTTGTATGCCTATTCCGAGGCCAATGTTCCCAAGATCAGCATTGTCACCCGCAAAGCCTATGGTGGTGCATACGTGGTCATGAGCAGCAAATACCTTGGCACGGATATAACTTATGCCTGGCCAAGCGCAGAGATTGCTGTGATGGGTGCAGAAGGGGCGGTCAATATCCTGTATCGCAATCAGATCGCCAAGTCAGCTGATGGCAGCGCAGAACGAAAGCGCCTTGAGGATGAATACCGCGAGCGTTACTTGAACCCCTATGCAGCCGCACGGGCTGGTTATATTGATGATGTCATTGAGCCTGCACAAACAAGGCAAATGTTGATCGTTGCCTTGGAAGCCATCAAAGATAAAGTGTTGCCCGGTATGGCGCGAAAACATGGCAATATGCCGGTCTAAGAGGGAGTCAATCGATGAGTGATATTGTCAAAGGGTTAATCATCACCGGGATTGGCATGGGGCTGGTTTTTGTTGTGATCATCCTGCTGTGGGGCGTGATGGCGGGCCTGGTTGCCCTTACATCAGGCAGGCGGAGAAAAAAGGAACCCCGCGAAATTGTTGAACGGGAAGCAGTTTCCGAACCGGGTGATATGGATAACGCACTGCGGCAAAAAGCAGCTGCAGCAGCGGTTGCGTGTGCATTGAGCGCAAGTGCAGTTGGTCGGCAAGCAGTGATAAGTGGGAACCCGGCAGGTACAGCCAGCAGCTGGTTGACTGCGGGACGTGCCAGGCAATTAAATGACCAGAATTTACGAGGGCGAAGTCAATGAAAGTTAAAGTCAAGATCGATCAAAGTTTATATGATGTGGAAATTGAGGATATTAATTCCAGGCCAGTGGTGGCAATCATTGATGGGGAACGTTATGAGGTTTGGCCTGAAGAGACAGCCAGGCCAACCCGCGATGCAGCACCAGCTTTAAAAGGGACGGTGCCGGTTACTACCGCTGCATCAGCGACACCGCTAAAAGCAGCTGCCGATAGTTTATCGGTCACAGCGCCTTTGCCGGGTGTGATCGTTTCAATCGATGTCAAGCCTGGGGACAATGTCAAACACGGGCAGACTTTGGTGACATTGGAAGCGATGAAAATGAAAAATGCCATCAGGGCGACAAGAGATGGTGTGGTTGCAGAAGTGCATGTAGCCAATGGCGATCAAGTGCAGCATGGCCAGGTCCTGGTCAGTTTTAAGGCCTGAGGGAGAAAATACTGATGGACCTTGGTTTCTTCTTGCAGGAAATTGGCAAAGGTTTTGGTCATTTTACCTGGGGCAATGTGGTAATGATCACCGTGGGGCTGGTCCTTATCAGCCTGGCAATATTTAAAGAATATGAACCGGTCCTGCTGTTGCCGATCGGTTTTGGCTGTTTGATGGCCAACCTGGGCATGTCCAGCGAGGTCGGTTTTATGAAGGTGATCTATGACGCCGGGATCAAGACGGAGCTTTTCCCTCTCTTGATATTCGTTGGAGTGGGGGCTATGATCGATTTCAGCCCTCTCCTTTCCCAACCCAGCCTGGTCTTGTTGGGAGCTGCCGGTCAGTTTGGCATCTACGGCACGTTACTCCTGGCCTTGTTATTAAAGTTCCCCCTGCCCCAGGCAGCGTCGATCGGTGTGATCGGGGCAATTGATGGACCAACAGCCATCTTTGTTGGCTCCAAACTGGCACCGGAATTATTGGCTCCCATTGCAGTGGCGGCTTATTCGTATATGAGTCTCATCCCGATCATCCAACCACCGATCATGCGGTTGATGACTACGAGAAAAGAACGCTTGATCCGCATGGAGTATTCTCCCAAGCCGGTCTCCCGGCTGACAAAGATCCTTTTCCCGATCATCGTGACCGTCCTGGTAAGTTTGATCGCACCGGATGCAGCCCCATTGATCGCAGCCTTAATGCTGGGGAACCTTCTAAGGGAAGCGTTGGTGGTTGATCGCCTTAGCAAATCAGCGCAAAACGAGATCATCAACATTGCTACACTGTTCCTGGGCTTGGCGATCGGTTCAACGATGACCGCATCCAGTTTCTTGAACTGGCAAACGATAATGATACTTGCATTGGGGTTGTTGGCCTTTGTTTTGGACACTGTGGCTGGCCTTCTCTTTGGAAAACTGATGAAAGTGATCACCAAAGGCAAGGTAAACCCGTTGATCGGTGCCTGCGGGATCAGTGCATTTCCCATGGCTGGTCGATTGGCAGCCAAAATGGCGCAGGATGAGGATTTTGAAAACTTTATCCTGATGCATGCCATGGGAGCAAACACAGCAGGTCAATTGGGCAGTGTGATCGCCGGCGGCTTGTTGCTGGCGCTGGTCAATGCTTTAGGATAACCTCACTGGTTAATTAAAATAAAAAAAAGCGGATGTTCTCATCCGCTTTTTGGTTTAAATGTTGAGTTTGTAACCGACTCCGCGGATCGTCACCAGTAATTTGGGATGGCGGGGGTCATCTTCGATCACCTTCCGCAGCCAACTGATGTGAACATCCAGGCTGCGGGTATCGCCGAGATACTGGGTGTCCCAAACATTGGTAAAAAGGGTTTCGCGGTCGATGATGGAGCCACGATTTTCGATCAGGATCTTTAATAATTCAGAAGCCCGTGGTGTAGCCTGCGCCTCACGCCCATTGCAGGACAGGTAATTGGTTTGTAAATTCAATTGGATCGGCCCGGCGATCAGCATGTACTTGGGGATCTCGGGATAAAAATTTTTTATCCGATTGACAAGTTTTTGAACTGTAAAGGGTAAGGTCAGGACTGCCCTGGCTTCATTGTCGCCATTCAGCCTGGTTGTGGGGGATACGATCAAAATTATTGGAATTTGGGGTTTGATATTCTTTAAATCTGAACAGATCCGGGTGCCATTGGTACGTAGCGAGGCTGCATCCACAACGATCACATCAAAATCCTGCTCAGACAGGCATTCCAGACTGGCTGCACCATTGCGCGCATAGAAGACCTGGTAGCCTTTTTTCTCAAGATCCTTCCCAAAGGGAATGTGGTTGCCACGCTTACCCTCAACAAGCAAGATCTTGATCTGTGAGGTATTATTCACTGCTTGCCCTGCCGATCTGTTAAGTTGAAAACTCCATTCGTACATGGATCAACGAATGGATCGATTAAGACAATATCAATTTTGTTAAAAACTAGTCCCAAAACCAATCTCCTCTTGACCTTTGCCTAAATGTGTGCCTGATAACCAGGATAAAATTTAGGAGAGTGGTATTAAATCAACAGGAAATTTCCTATTAAAAAAATTATACCCTAATTGGCGGAGAGTCAAGCGTTAAAATATTAGAGTTGATTAAATAGGATTAAATGGGTGGAGTTAAAAATGGTTTTCTTATATAGCAAACAAATTATCACTGTGTGTGGTATCCTAGGCGTGTTAGAATAAAATATATGGATATTAATCTTTCAATTTTTAAGTGTAGGTTGCGATCATGATCAAATGTCTAATCGATAGTGTCAGGGTGAGTTTAACAAACCAACAACGCCTGGTCGTTTTGAAAGATGTCGACAAGGACATGTTCCTGCCCATCTGGATAGGCATGTATGAGGCAGAAGCGATCACCATTGCCTTGCAGGCGATCGAGATCGCCCGACCACAAACACACGACCTGATGACCACCCTGATCAGTGCTTTACATGGCAACCTTATTCGGGTTGAAATTACGCAGTTGAAGGATGATGTTTTTTATGCCAGCCTGGTCATCGAACAAAATGGCAAGAATATTGTCGTTGATTGCCGGCCTTCAGATGCGATCGCACTGGCTGCCAGGACCGGGGTGGATATCCTCGTTGATGAAGAGGTCATGGAACAGGCTGCCATCAGGCCTGGTGAGGATGATGATGAAGAGGGCGGGGATCTTGATGGGGATCAGGTTGGGGAAAAGGAAGACCTGGACATATTCAAGGATTTTCTTGATAAACTTACAGGAGATGGGGATGAAAATCCCAGCCCCGATAAGCACCCGGAAGGTGATAATTAGCAGGATGGCAGGCAAGATCAACCACATTCAGAAAGACGGGATTCGATGAGTGACCAAGATTTCATAGCAGATAATAACCCCAGTGACCTGTTAACCATACCGAACAATCGCGATGCCGAAGAAGCGCTGATCGGCTCCATCCTGATCAACCCGCAAGTCTTTAATGAGGTGGCGTTTTTCCTTGAAGCGGATGATTTTTATATCATGCGCAATAAGTGGATCTTTGAAGCCTTCCGCAAGCTGTCCACTGACAGGGTGCCTTTTGACCTGCTGACGGTCAGTGAAACACTGGCTGGCATGGGGCACTTGGAAGAGATAGGCGGGGTGAATTACCTTGCCAGCCTGGCAAACCAGGTTCCCTCATCGCTGCATGCTGAGGCTTATGGTCGCATTATTGAAGGCAATGCGGTGCGCAGGCGCATGATTGCTGCTGCCAATGACATCGCAAAAATGGCATACCGCCAGGATCAGACGATCGATGTGATGGTGGACGAAGCAGAAAAAACCATCTTTTCGGTCAGTGAAAAGCGCAATCGGCGAGACCTGGTCGAGATCAAAGGGGTCCTCGATGATTTTTTGGTGAACTATATCGCCAGGCAGGGTCGCGGCGATGAGATCCTGGGGGTGCCCACCGGTCTCAAACCGCTGGATACCCTGCTGGGTGGTCTGCAGAAGTCTGACTTCCTGATCGTGGCTGGGCGCCCTGGCATGGGAAAAACCGGTTTTCTGATCGGTGCCCTGCGTCACGCAGCGGTTGAAAAGAATAAGCATGTTGCTATGTTCTCCTTGGAGATGTCCAATGAGCAGCTTGTACACCGCCTGATCGCCCAGGAGACTGGCATCAACTCCAAGCGGCTCAGGGCGACCGATATCAGAGATGATGAGGCTCCAAAAATAATGGCGGCAATTGCCAGGTTGGAAGAAGCAACGATCTACCTGGATGACACGCCAGCCATAACCCCTTTGCAAATGAGAACAAAGTGCCGCAGACTTGACAGTGAGATTCACCTGGACTTGATCATTGTTGATTACCTGCAGTTGATGAGCAGTGACAGCCGGACGGACAACCGGGTACAGGAAGTGTCCCAGATCTCGCGTAACTTGAAAGTGTTGGCACGCGAGCTCAAGGTGCCAGTTCTGGCGGCAGCACAACTTTCCCGTGACGTGGAAAAGCGACGGGTAAAGACACCTGTTTTGTCCGACCTGCGTGAATCAGGCAGCCTGGAACAGGATGCCGATATTGTTCTGTTCATTAACCGGGAAAATATGTTGGGCGATGGCAGTGGTGACCCTGAGGAAACAAAAATTATCGTTGCCAAACACCGTAATGGGCCAACCCATCCCGGGTTGGGCGTGATCTTTACCCCGGAGCTTGCCATGTTCAGCAACCCGGCATACCAACCCGCAGATTCCCAGTTCTATGCCTGAAACTGACCGTTTTATTGGGTTTGTGAGCGGGAAATCCAGGCAATTTATCATGCCTGAAGAGTTTTTTACATACATCCTGCCCACCATAGAAGACCTCGATGAACTGAAGTTGCTTATCCTGCTCATACAAACCCTTAACCTCAGCGAAAGCGGTCCTGCGCATTTTTCCCTCGAACAACTCAGTAATCAACCGGAATTCTTAAACTATTTTGGTGGAGAGTCAGGGCGTGTCATCGTTGCCATGCACAAGGCGGTAGGCGATGGGATGGTCCTGAAATTTGAAGCTGATGGATCTGAGCCACTTTATTTTGTCAATACAAACAAAGCCCGGGCGCTGATCGCTCAGTTGCAGCAGGGTTCGTTGAAATCAGTTGACATAAAAGCCGCCGGCACGTTTACAGAACCCAGGACGATCTATCAAATGTATGAAGAAAACATCGGCATCATTACCCCAATGATGGCGGAAATCCTGAAAGCAGATGAAACGGAGTTTCCTGCCGATTGGATCGCCGATGCCATAAAAATTGCTGTGGAACGCAATGCACGCAACTGGAAATATGTCCATGCCATACTGGACTCCTGGAAAAAAGAAGGGCGCAATGGAAAAATTGGATCAGACTTTAAAAAAACACGCCAGAGATCAAAAGGAAAATGGCTCGGGCAAGATGAATGAGACAGACCAGTCACGAACCCCTGTCCGCAAGACCCTGGGTGATCCCAATTGCCCGGTTTGCCATGGCATTGGCTTCGTGAGTTTTGATGTAGCCCCGGGCGATCCCCGCTTTGGCAAAATGGAGATCTGCATTTGTCGTCAACAGAAGGTCCTGGATGACAACCGGCGGCGTCTTTTTGAGTTGAGCAACCTGGATGCTTTGGTAAACCTGACATTTGACACGTTTAAGCCCCGTGGTCGGGTCGGGCTTGGCAAACAACAGGCAGATTCGCTTGAGCAGGCATTTAACCATGCCCAGAATTTTGCCGGAACTTTGAGCGGCTGGTTGCTGCTGCTCGGCAGGTATGGATGCGGCAAGACCCACCTGGCGGCGGCAATTGCCAACCAGGCAGTTTCACTGGGTGTATCCACCATTTTCCTGACCGTCCCGGACCTCCTGGATTGGTTAAGGTTTGCCTTCTCAAATAGCAACGATGATGGTTTTGAGGATCGTTTTGACGAGATCCGTAATATTACCCTGCTGGTGATGGACGATTTTGGCACCCAGAACATCACCCCCTGGGCACAGGAAAAACTTTTCCAGATCATCAACCACCGCTACATCAATAAGCTGGCGACAGTGATCACCAGTAACAACCAATCATCAGAGTTCGATGGTCGCATCCGATCACGCCTGACGGACCCGGAATTGGTGACACAGGTCATGATCCTGGCACCTGATTACCGCAATCCCAAAGATGACATGGGACACCACGAGCTTTCATCGCTGGGCTTTCATGGCAAGCAGACATTCGGCAACTTCTCAATGCGAAAAGATGAAGGTCTTTTACCGGATGACCAAAGATCACTGCAGACCGCTTTTGAAGCTGCCAAATCATTTGCTGAGGATCCTGTTGGTTGGCTTGTTTTTAATGGTCCCTATGCCTGCGGCAAGACCCACCTGGCGGCAGCGATCGGGAACTACCAGGCTAATTTAGGTAATCCACCAATGATGGTCGTTGTACCTGACCTGCTGGATCACTTGCGGGCAACATTTAGCCCGAACAGTGTGATCAGCCTGGATAAGCGCTTTGAGGAGATCAAATCTGCCAGGCTGCTTATCCTCGATGATCTGGGTACGCAATCAGCGACCCCCTGGGCAAGAGAAAAACTTTACCAGCTATTCAACCATCGCTACAATGCAGAACTTCCTACTGTGATCACGACCTCTGTGCAGCAAAACGATATTGATGAAAGACTTTACAGCAGGATGCTGGATTCAAGGATCTGTAGAATTCTATTTATGAGCGCTCCTCCATTTAAAGGGGGAGGTAAAAAAGGCCAGAAACGCTAGGATTGCATTTTTTAGTTGGCAAAGCCCATCGCTTTGCGAATTTCCGGCTTTTATCTGGTAAAATTGAGCGTTTGAATTAACGCCTTCCGGGTTTTAACAAGTTGATCAGATCAGAGCATTCAAGGTTCTGATAACCTGGAACGAGGTTTAATGATAAAACCTGCTTGTTTTACCATGCAGGTTATCCTGAACAGTAAGAGAGATTACATGAATATAAAAAGAAACGTACCGAATAGTTTTGATCTTCCGCGTCGGGTGAAGCGCCTGGCAGACCTGGCACACAACCTGTGGTGGGTCTGGAACCCTGAAGTTGTCAGGATGTTCAAGGAAATGGAACCCATCCTGTGGGATGATTGTTACCACAACCCGGTTGTATTTCTCAGGAAGATCGACAGGGCTATTCTTAACAAGTTAACCACAGATCGCTATTTCCTGGATAAGTATGACCGGATCATCCGTGAATTTGACCGTTACATGTCAAACCAGGATACCTGGTTCAACAGGACCTACCCGGAGTTGACCAAAGAGCAGATCGCATATTTTTCATTCGAGTTTGGACTGCACGAGTCATTAATGGTATATGCCGGTGGTTTGGGTATCCTGTCAGGTGACCACCTGAAAGAAGCAAGTGACCTCGGCTTGCCGCTGACTGCAGTCGGTTTTCTCTATACCTATGGCTATTTTTCACAGCACATAACCGAAGATGGTTGGCAGCAAGCCCAGAATATAGAGATCAATTTTGACGAATTACCCCTTATTGCCCTCACGGATGAAAAAGGGCAGCCCGTGAAAATCTCGATCCCTCTACCCGGGCGTGAGTTGTTTGCTACCGTGTATGAGTTACAGGTTGGCAGGGTGAAGCTCTTTTTGCTCCATACCGACCTGCCGGAAAATGACCCGAAAGATCGCCAGTTGACAGACCGTTTATACATCAGTGACCTGGAGTTGAGAATTTCACAGGAAATATTGCTGGGCATTGGCGGTGTGCGGGCACTCAGGATGTTAGGTTATGACCCGACGATCTACCATATGAATGAAGGTCATTCAGCTTTCCTCGCCCTGGAACGCTTGCGTGAATTTGTGGAGGGTGGCATGCAACTGACCACTGCCATTGAAAAGGTAAGTCAGACCAATGTCTTTACCACTCATACACCCGTGCCTGCCGGAAATGATGAATTCCCGGTCTGGATGGTGGAAAAATACTTCTCCAATTACTGGGATAAACTGGGCATGACGCGGGAGGAATTCCTGAATTTTGCCAAAGTACAGCAAAGCTGGGGAGTAGAAAACTATAGCATGCCCGTTCTGGCACTCAAACTATCCAATTTTCGCAATGGGGTATCAGAATTGCATGGAGAAGTCTCCCGTAAAATGTGGTCCACACTTTGGCCTGAATTGCCGGTGGAAGACGTGCCGATCGGGTATATCACCAATGGCATCCATACCGGCACATGGCTGGCAAGACGTATGGGTATTTTATATTCCCGCCATCTTGGCACGGATTGGATTGAACATATTGATGAACCGGAGATCTGGCAACAGGTTGAGAATATCCCTGATGAAGAATTGTGGCGGGTGAGACGTCACTTAAAGCGAAAGCTGGTGGTGTATATGGTCAGCCGGGCGAGGAAGCAGTGGCTGACCACCCAAGTGCACCCTGTGCAAACAGTTGCCAGTGGTGTCCTGCTGGACCCCTACGCCCTGACAATAGGATTTGCCAGGCGCTTTGCAACCTATAAAAGAGCGAACCTGCTTTTCAAAGATTACAACCGCCTGGTCCGACTGGTCAATGATGTTCATATGCCGCTGCAGATCATTTTTGCCGGAAAAGCACACCCGGCGGACGAACCTGGAAAATTACTGATCCAGGAAGTGTACCGCGCTGTCAAGGACGCGCGATTTGGTGGCAGGCTGGTTTTCCTGGATGATTACGACATGGATATGGCACGCTACCTTGTGCAGGGTGTTGATGTGTGGTTGAATACACCACGCCGACCCCGTGAAGCCTCGGGCACAAGTGGCGAAAAAGCGGCACTGAACGGAACCCTGAATTTTTCAGTTCTGGATGGATGGTGGCGCGAGGGTTACAATGGGCTCAATGGTTGGGCGATCGGCAGCGAGAAAGAATATGCCTCGGAAGAGGAACAGGATGCAGCTGATTGTGCCAGTCTTTATGACACCCTTGAAAATGAGATCATCCCGTTGTATTATCGCCAACGCTCAGCAGATGGCTTGCCGGTCGATTGGCTGGGCAGGGTCAAAGAGAGTATCCGCACCCTTGCCCCGCAATTCTCAATGCGCCGTATGGTGAAGGAATACATGACCCGCTATTATGAACCCGCGATCCTGACAACAAGGTCTGAAAAAGACACTGCTAAAAAGTAACAAAGGCGAGGAGTAGTAAATGGAAGCATTATTATCATCCATAAATCCCTGGCTGGGTGCATTACTGATATTTGCTGCCCGTGTGATCAGCGTCACCATGGACACCCTGCGCATCATGCTTACCATGCGCGGCAAGCGGGGGTATGCATGGATATTGGGCTTTATCGAATCAAGCCTTTACATACTGATCATCGGGTCGGTCATCGCGAATATTGACAACGTCATGAATGTTGTCGGCTATGCTGCCGGGTTTGCCACCGGCAATGTCATTGGCATGACGATCGAAAAGAGATTGGCGATTGGTTATATGCATATGAAAGTGATCAGCCAACAAAAAGGGCAGGAGATCGCAGAGAAATTGCGCAGTGCTGATTATGCGGTGACCGAAATAGCTGCCCAGGGGCGCGATGGAACTGTCAGCTTGCTGGATATCAACCTGAAACGAAAAAATGTGAAAGAAGCGGAGGTCCTGGTGATGGCTGTTGACCCGGATGCATTCATCACCGTCGAGGATATCACGCCAAGGCGCAGGGGATACTGGCATACATAAGAACAGGGCAGGTGCGAAATCACCTGCCTTTTCTTTTTAATTGATTTTATCGCTGAAAAATCCCTTTCTTTGCAGTATACTTTTACTAGAATAAATTTTGGAGGAATTATGAGTTCAAACGAAAATGAATTCTTTTTTGGACGCGCCTATGATCTGAAAACCAAACAGGCCAACCCTGACCAGCCGATTTATTATGATCCATCGGACCTGACCACTCATGGGGTGATCACTGGCATGACCGGCTCAGGAAAGACAGGCTTGGGCATCATTCTTCTGGAAGAAGCAGCGTTGCTGGGTATTCCAGCCATTATGGTGGATCCCAAGGGTGACCTGACCAACCATCTTTTACACTTCCCGGACCTGCTCCCGTCTGATTTTAAACCCTGGGTTGACGAAGATGCTGCCCGCCGGGAAGGCAAATCCCTGGAACAGGCATCCGAAGAAGCTGCCGCTAGCTGGAGCAAGGGCTTATCCGATTGGGGAATTGGTAAAGAGCGTATCCAAAAACTCGTTGACAAAGTCGACTATGCAATTTACACCCCTGGATCAGACTCCGGCATCCCGGTCAGCATCCTGGCATCCTTAAAATGCCCTGAGATCCCCTGGGAAACCAATAAAGAGATCCTCAGGGAACGGATTGCCAGCACCGTCACTGCCCTGTTGGAGTTGATCGGCATGAAGGATATTGACCCGGTCAGGTCCCGTGAGCATATCCTGTTGGCCAATATCTTTGAGACTGCCTGGAGCACTGGAGCTGACCTAAACCTCGAAAGCCTGATCCTGCAGACGCAAACGCCGCCGTTCGAAAAGCTGGGCGTATTCCCCCTATCCAAGTTTTATCCCGAAAGAGATCGCTTTGAGCTTGCTATGCTGCTGAACAATTTCCTGGCAGCCCCGGCTTTCCAAACCTGGCTTGAGGGACAGGCTCTGGACATCGCCAGCCTGCTCTATACACCGGCAGGCAAACCGCGGCACAGCATTTTCTACCTGGCACACCTGGCTGATGCCGAGCGGATGTTCTTTATCACCCTGCTCTACTCAGCGATCGAAACATGGATGAGGACGCAAAGCGGCTCATCCAACCTGCGTGCCCTGGTGTATTTTGATGAAATTGTTGGTTACCTGCCGCCTGTGGCAAATCCACCCAGTAAACCGATCATCCTGCGCATGCTCAAGCAGGCCCGTGCATTTGGTGTCGGGCTGGTGGTTGCCACCCAAAACCCGATCGACCTGGATTACAAGGCACTCTCCAATGCTGGAACCTGGATGATCGGTAAACTTCAGACTGACCAGGATAAACAGCGCCTGCTGGATGGATTGGAAAGCCTCAGCAGTGGGTTGGATCGGGCATATTTTGACAAAACGATCTCTGCCCTGGGGAAAAGGGTTTTCCTACTGCATAACGTGCACGCAAAAGCCCCTGTGGTGTTCACCACACGCTGGGCGATGAACTACCTGACCGGGCCTGTGACGAGGACAAAACTGGCAGGTCTCAATAAGATGGTTGGTGCAGGCATTACCCAGGCAATATCCAACATATCCAGCCAGACAGCGACCTCCAGTGTCGCTGGCAGCGCCGACCAGAAGATCAAGGTCAGTGGAAACACCCCCGGCATGGCAACCCAACCCGCACTGGCCTCCAGCGTACAGGTATTTTTCATGGACACCAATCGCAGCCTCGGCGATGCAATTGATGAAATTCGCGATCAATTGCCGGATTCTCCATCCTCACCCAGTTATTTGTATCGACCAGCTTTGTTGGGACAGGCAAAGGTCTATTATGCGGATCGAACTTACAATGTCGACCAGGAAAGCACGGTAACTGCCAGGATCGATAGCCTTGAACGGCGTGGATTGGTGCGCTGGGAGGAATACCTCTCTGATCCGGTCGACATGAAGGAGATAAAGTCGGCTCCACTTCCAAATGCCAGTTTTTCCGGCCTGACCTATCCTGTGGATGACGAAAGTACGATCCAGGAACTTTCCAAGGACTTTATTGAGTGGATCTACCGCAGCAGAACGATCAAATTGCAGTATAACGATACCTTAAAGCTGGTTGGCAAGCCTGATGAATCCCCTGCTGATTTCCGGCAGCGCTGCATTGATGAGATCCAGAAGCAGTTGGATGCAGAATCCGCGAAAATTAAGACAAAATACGCCAAACAGCGTGAAAGCCTGCAGCTGAAGATCAAGAAGGAAACCCTTGAACTGGAACAGGACAAAAAGGAATTAAACCAGCGTCGCTTGGAGGAAGCAGGCAAGGGATTTGAGAACGTGATGAAATTGCTTGGCTCCCGCAAGGCCAGTTTAAGCACGTCACTGACCAAGCGCAGAATGACATCGAATGCAAAAGGTGATGTCAAGGAATCAGAAGAAATGATCGCGACTTACCAAAAACAACTGGAAGACCTGGATGGCTTGTATAACCAGGAAGTTGAGGCGGTCAAGGATCGGATCACTCAATCCATCGGGACGGTCAGAGAGGTGACCATTGCGCCGCTCAAGAAGAACATTTTGACCGACATGTTCGGGGTTGTCTGGTTGCCTTACTATGCATTTAAGGCCAAGGACGAGTGGGTCACGGTTAAAGCCTACAAGTAAGTGTACCTTTGAATTTAAACAAAAGTGGCTGAGTTCAACTCAGCCACTTTGTGTTTAACTTGATATGGTTTATTGGTTGATGGAAGTGATATTTCCCGAGCTAGTGACTTCCAGCTGCCAGGTACTGCCGGGATAGGCAGATTGGAAAAGGTAGGCGTCATCTGTGACATATTTGTAAGTGTCTCCATCGACATCAAAATAGATCACGTACGATTCGGTTTGCTCACCGATGCGTGAGGAGGATGTGAGGTTGGCCTGGGGCCAGTAGGGAGAGAGGTCATAGCCGGAACTGGATATAGTGTCTACAACCGTCCAGGCATACCCTGAGTAGCTGCAATAATCATCATAAACTTCATATGTGCAGTCCTGGACAACCTCACCAACCCCGGTTCCTGTATCAATGGTGTATGGTTCCCCACATACCTCGGTGGCATTGGCAACTGGTTCGCTGGATGTATAGCGGTAGCGGGTCGAACATGAGCCCAGTTCTGCACCTGCTGGTATCTCATCATACCAGGCTGAACCCTGAACCTGTTGATAAGCTTCAATGCTGTAAGTTCTTTGCCAGGCAACCTGCGAAACACTGCCTGTCACTGTTTCGGTACGGAACAGGTTTGCCAGGATGACGATTGAAATGATACAAAATACAACAAACCCCAGGATCAGGAGGATCAGCAGCCCTTTCGATAGCTTTTTTGGCTCAGGTTTTTCTGGCGTTTGCACCTCTGGGGCGCCGACTACCTGGCCAGCCCGGCGGGCCTGGGCATTGATGGTTATGTCACTGCCGCATTGCTTACAACGCTCATCTGTAGAAAGATTCCGCGTGCCGCAGTAGGGACAGTGTTTGTCCGGTCCGGCCTTCGCCATTCGGATGAGAGCTTCATCTTTTATAAAATTAAACCTTTCCTGGTCCACTTCAACAAAGTGCACATCCGCTGGTTGGGGTGCACCGCAGCTGGTACATGACTTGATGGGACCGGGATTTTGGGTTTCACAAAATGCACAGGTCCAGATGAGGTTGACAAATCCCAGGGTTTTACGCGCCATTTTACCTCCAGATATTGTCTTTCATTGATTGTTTCATAAACTTATTATAGATAATTACCTGTACTTTGTCCAATTGAACATTAGGGGCATTGCTTCAACTCACCTCATATACAACGCGATCAATTGTCCTCTGGCAGGGGTGCGATCTTTCCATAAACTTCCAACCTGTTGCGGACAGCTAAAATGCTGAGAAGTGCCAGCAGTGAAGGTGTTCCAAGAAGCAGGGGCAGGAAGAGACCCATGCTGAGGATGGTCATGGCCAGGAGGAAAAACCCGATCACGAGGTTGAAAAAAGGTGCGCCTAAAATTGTAAGGATGCTGTTTTTCCAGGCCAAACGCAGCGATTTTTCTTCCTGCAAAAACAGGTAACCGAGGGTATAAAAATTGACCAGGAACCAGACAAATATCAATAATAAACAAAGACCTAACAGTATTGGTGCCCAACTTGTTTCGAGAGTGTAATAGAACCAGGCATTGAAGATGAGAATAGCAAAGACGACCAGTGTTACAGCACCCCAAACAAGGCTGCGCACAAAATTCAGCTTAAAGCCTTTCCACCATCCGGCAATACCTGTGCGCGTGCCATTGGAGAGGTCATTTAATTCATGCATGATGCCCATCAATGAAGCCGGAGCCAGAACCAGGGTCAGGCTGCACAGAACAGCCGCCATGCTGACCACGACCTGGTTGACCCAATCGGACCACCAGAGGGCAAAAGTCTTCCCAATTGTTTTGAAGGCATGTTTGATATCGTTCATCGTTGACCGGGCTTTCGCATGATTATAATATAGCCTGAAGATGAAAAATAAACTAAATAAAGCGAAAATAAACCATGAGGGCTATGCCTTACGAAAAGCGGCATACCCACCCCCAGCCCGGATGGCAGCAGTAATAAAGGGTGACCGCTTAACGCTTCCAAAGACCACTCTTTGATTGCAGGCTACTATTGGCAACACGAAAATTGACACAGGATAAAAAGGATGCAGGTATGTTGAACTTAAGTGATTCAGTATTGATTGTGATCGACGTACAGGGAAAATTAGCCCGGGTTGTGCTGGAAAGCCCTTCCCGGATCAGCCAGATCCAGAAATTGGTCAAAGGGATGATGATCCTCGAAGTCCCGGTGATCCTGACCAACCAGGTTCCTGAAAAGCTTGGCTCTACGATCGAAGAAATTGCCACGTTGTTGCCTGGTCAGGAACAGGTAAGCCGGACGGCATTCAGTGTTTTCCGGGAGGTGAGGATATTAAATCAACTGGCAGAACTGGGTCGCAGGCAGGTCATTTTGTGTGGTTTTGAAACGCATATATGTATTCATCAAAGTGCGATCGAATTGAAAAATGAAGGTTTTGAAGTTTCGGTGGTTGTGGATGCGACATCTTCCAGGCACCAGGTAGATCTGGACATGGCGATCAAGGATTTGATCACAGCAGGGGTCAAGATGACAACCGTTGAAATGTGCTTGTTCGAATTGATCAAAGATGCGCGACATCCACATTTTAAGGATATCGCGCAGCTGATCAAGTGAAAGCTAAAACCAGTCTTTTTTGAGAAAGACCAAAACGATGATCGCTGAGAGGAGTAGTGCAATGCCCAGGATCAGCCAGAATGCCAGGTTGTGAGTTTCCATAGGTAAGGCGACATTCATTCCGAAAAAGCTGGAAACGATTGTTGGAATGCTCAGGACGATGGTAATGGATGCCAGGAATTTCATCACGCTGTTGAGGTTGTTCGAAATGATCGAGGCAAAAGCATCCATCATGGAAGAAAGAATGGTCGTGGAAATGTCGCTGATCTGGATGGCTTCCTGGTTCTCAATGATCACATCCTCAAGCAGGTCAACATCTTCAGGGAATTGCCTGAAAAACTGGTGGCGCTGTAGACGTTCCAGCAATATCTCATTTGATTTCAGGGCGGTCGTAAAGTAAACCAGGCTTTTTTGCAGTTTTAACAACTCCAGGACCTCTTTGTTGCGCATAGATTCCTGCAACTGGTCTTCCACCAGGTCAACTGTTTTGTTGATCTCCCTCAGCAGATATAGGTAGTTGGACGCGATGCGGATAAGTAACTGTAACAGGAAGCGCTTGGGCTTATGGGTGTTTATGCCCTTGAGTTTATTGTTGGCAATTTCCTGGAGCAGGCTGTAAGGCTTTGTACAAATGGTAAATATGTTTTCTGGCGTCAGGATGATACTCAAGGGGATGGTTGTGTAGGGGATATCCACTTCTTTCCCCTGGTAAATCGGGATCCTGACCAATATAAAGGTGATATCACCTTCTTCTCTTTCGAAATGGGCTTGTTCATCCAGGTCAAGGGGGTAGGTGATGAAGTCCATTGGCAATCCGAAGGAATTGATCACAAGGCGCTCTTCAGAATTCGGGTTAACAATGTCCACCCAGGTACCTTGTTCCATTGATTCTACTTTTCGAATCACACCATTTTCCGAATTGTAGTAATTGATCATAATCCAACTCCGTTATTAAGAGATTCATGGTGGAATCAATCCACCATGTTGAAGGGCATTATTAAATTCAGGACAGCCCTTATATTTTACATCAATTCAGTCAGCAGAGCAGGAAAAGACCACTGAATTTTTTAGAATTACAATTTTGTCTTCCTTATTTTACTGAGATGAATTAAAAGGCAGGATTGGCATGTTTCTAGTTGGGTTTTTGAGAAAAACTCTCAAAAACTTTATATTTTTTCTTGTCTTTTGACCTTGGAATGAGTAAAATATAACAAATTCTAAAGGAGCAATCAAATGATCGTCGGAAAACGAATGTCTTTTCCCGTATTGAAGGTAGCCCCTGATCTGCCTGTCCTTGAAGCGGTTGCCTTAATGAACCAGGAAAACGTGCGCCACCTGGTGGTTGTCGAAAAAAATAAGATGGTTGGCCTGGTAACGCGCAACGTTTTGGAGACTGCACTGCCCTCCAAAGCCACCTCGTTAAGTATCTGGGAGATCAACTACCTGGTTGAAAGAATCAAGGTAGAAAATATCATGGTCAAAGATGTGATCACTGCAACCGAAGACATGCCGGTCGAAGAAGCAGCACGGCTCATGTCGGATAACAAGATCAGCTGCCTGCCAGTTCTTCGCGGTAAGGAAGTGGTGGGAATCATCACAGAAACCGACCTTTTTAAGATTTTCCTGGAACTGCTCGGCGCCAGGCAGAAGGGTGTGCGTTTCTCTGCGGAATTAACCAATTCTCCCGGCGCCATTGCCAGACTGACACAGGCAATTTTTGAAGCAGGAGGCGACATCGTGGCGTTTGGTACGTTTGCCGGGAAGACCCTCTCGACAAGTGAGGTTACGGTCAAGGTTCAGGGTGTTGATGAGGAAAAGTTGAGAAAAGCCATAGCCCCCCACGTCAACAATTTAATGTCAATTCGCACTGTATAACAGTGAGACGGAACCACTTAAAGTTCTGACGATGAACTAATCGAAATGACCCCGCAAGGGGATCATTTCATTATTCAGGCGGCTTTCTTGTTATCAGGAATCGCGTAAATTATTTATACAATATTAATTATTACCTGGTTGAGAAAATGGTATATTTCATCAATTAATAATCGGAAATGTTAGGAAGATATATGGCAACAGTTGGTAAACAAAAAACAAAAAAGAAATGGTTGATCAACCTGCTTGTGGTGGCAGCTCTCATAATAATCGGTGGCTTAATTGTTTTCGGAATCATCGTTAACCGGAACCGGAAAGCGCTCAGTGAGTTAGCTTCGCTTGAGACAGTTCCATTCAGCAGGGGCTCATTGACTGCAACCATTAGCGGTACAGGCACGATCCGGGCTAACCAGACAGCCTTGCTTTCATGGAACATCAGCGGCACTGTGGGACAGAGTTTTGCTTCCCTGGGACTAAAAGTATTCCAGGATGACATCCTGTTATCCCTGGATGAGACTTCGATCCCGATCGAGATCCTGCAAGCAAAAAATGATCTCATCAGTGTACAGAATTCACTGGATGATCTCTATGCCAATGCTCCCCTCGAGTTGGCCCAGGCCAAACTTGACCTGATCAACGCTGAGAAGAGCCTCGAAGATATGGCCAAGGATCGGGAGATCATGAATTACCAGCGCTGCACCGATGATACCCTTGCAGATCTGCAGGAAAAATATGATGACGCAGTCAGCATGTATGACCGGTTTGAATCAACGCAAACCAGGATCGCCAGGGATACAGCCCTTGCCAATTTAAATTACTGCCAAAAGAACTACACAGAACAGGAAAAAGCGCAAGCCGAGGCTCGCATTTTACTGGCTGAAGAAAGAATCACCAGTCTAAAGAATAAGATCGAAATTCTTCAGAATGGACCGGACCCCGATAATGTGACCGTCCTTGAAACCCAACTGCAAATTGCCCAGGCAAGGATCGATAAGATGAGCATCAAAGCGCCTTTTGACAGCATCGTCACTGCCATTTACAACAAACCGGGCGACGTCGTGACCACCGGGGTTAAAGCCATTCAACTGGCTGACCTCTCCACAATGTTTATCGATGTGCAGATATCTGAAGTTGATATTCCATTGATCAAAATCGGCCAAAATGCGGACCTTTTGTTTGATGCATTTTATGAAGAAGAATTTACCGGCAAAGTAGTGGAGATTGCCCCTGTTGGTAATGAAAGCCAGGGTGTGGTTTCTTATTCGGTGACTGTTCAATTGCTGGACGGACTGGACAAGGTAAAGCCGGGAATGACTGCAGCGGTCAGCATCATCACGGAAGAAAAGAATGGTGTAATGCTCATTCCACTGGAGGCTTTGACAACGCAAGACGGGGTGGATATTGTCTATGTGATGCGCAACAACAAGCCAGAGGCGGTTGAGGTCGGTCTGGGTGCATTTTCTGATGACCAGATCGAGATTACATCCGGAGACATCGAAATTGGTGAACTCATTGTGATCAACCCTCCGACCAGCCTGATCAGCATGATGACAGGCCCCTCCGGAGATGGATTTCCCGGGTTCATGAACAGGAGATAACCAATGACCGACAAGGCACCGGTCATCCAGGTTAAAGGACTGACCAAGGTTTATGAAATCGGAACTATTGAAGTCCACGCTTTGCGGGGTGTCAGTTTCGATATTTATGAGGGTGAGATCGTGGCGATCATGGGGCCTTCAGGATCAGGTAAATCGACCCTCATGAACATGATCGGCTGCCTAGATTCACCTTCGGGAGGCGAGTATTACCTTGACGGAGAGCTTGTGTCAGATCTCAAAGATGATGACCTGGCAGTTGTTAGAAACAGGAAGATCGGGTTCGTTTTTCAAAAATACAACCTCCTGCCCCGCGCAACCGCACAATTTAACGTCGAATTGCCGCTACGCTATGGGGGTGAAAATGGTTCGCGGAAAGAAAAAGCTTTAAAAGCACTGGAAGCTGTTGGTCTGTCAGATCGGGTCAAACATAAACCCAATGAACTTTCCGGTGGTCAACAGCAGCGTGTTGCCATTGCCCGGGCAATCGTGACTGAACCTGCGATAATCCTGGCAGATGAGCCGACAGGAAACCTGGATTCTAAATCCGGCGAAGAGATCATGAACTTGTTGGTATCCATGAACCGGATCTATGGTACCACCCTGGTCATTGTCACACATGATGCAAAAGTGGCTCACCAGGCTCAACGGGTGATTCACCTGTTGGACGGCCTGATCGCTTCAGAGGAGCTTGTGTCATGAAAATTCTACAGGCAATTAAAGAAGCTTTGGACAGCTTGAATGCCAACAAAACCAGGGCATTTCTCACGATCTTGGGCATTGTGATTGGTGTCGGGTCAGTCATTGCCCTGTTATCCGTGGGGCAAGGCGCTGGCAGTGCCATCACCGGTCAGATCGAGAGCATCGGTACCAACCTGGTCTACATCATGCGTGGAAACCAGGCTGAAGAAGTCAAGAATCCGGATCCCCTTACCTTGCGGGATGCTGAAGCCCTTGGCAATCGTTTACGCTCACCTTCCATTGCTTATGTGTCGCCCATTGTCCAGGGGAATGTGGAATTTACATTCAGCGGAGAAAGTATCACATCATCCATCATGGGTGTCACACAGGATTATGCACTGGTGCAATCGATCAGCCTGGAATCAGGAGAATTCATTACGAAATCTCATGTTGATGGTAGGTCGGCAGTGGTGGTTATCGGTCCTGATTTTGCAGATCGATTATTGGGCAAACACGTGGATGTTGTGGGGAAGACGATCCGCATAAATGGATATCCTTACCGTATCATTGGTGTCACTGAAGCAAAGGGTGGGACCAGCTTTATGAACCCTGATATGAATGTCTACACCCCGATATCAACAGCACAACTTCGTATCGTTCGCCACAGTGTATCTGATAGAGTGGAATATATTATCGTACAAGCGAAGGATAGTGAAAGCGTGGCAAATGCCATTAAAGAAGCCAATGCGATCATGCGCAGTTCACACCGCCTGCAACCCAGGCAACCAAATGATTTTACAATTACCAACCAACAGGACTTTTTATCCATAGCCCAATCAATCACAGGTGTGCTGACCGTCTTTTTGGCTGGAATTGGTGCAATTTCCCTTCTTGTTGGCGGCATTGGTATCATGAACATCATGCTGGTATCTGTCACCGAACGAACCCAGGAAATAGGCCTGCGTAAGGCGCTGGGTGCCAGGAGATCGGATATCATGATGCAATTCCTGACCGAATCCGCTTTATTGAGCTTGATCGGCGGTGTCCTCGGCATCATTGTTGGCTGGCTGCTCTCACTTCTGGTTGGTTTTATAGCCTCCAGGTCGGGTACTCCACTGGAACCCCAGGTGGGATTGGATTCGATCTTACTGGCAACGTTGTTCTCAGCCGCAGTGGGCATCTTCTTTGGATGGTACCCGGCCAGGAGGGCGGCAAAGCTGCAACCGGTCGATGCGTTGAGGTATGAGTAAGTGAAAAGGAAAACCTGGTAATGAATTACCAGGTTTTTTTTGTGTAGGGTAATCGTATTGAAAACGTCAAGCAAACCAGTCTTGCAACTGCTATATTGTAATCAAGTATGACACTTTTCTTCTCCTTATGAAAAGAGCCTGGGATTGGAGCCCCAGGCTCTTTTGATTCAATAGGACGAAGGTGTATTGCTGATCAAGGACGTTTCCCCAGGGTTACTACCATGTCCACAGATGTGCCATTGCGCAGCACAGTCATGGTGATTTGGTCTCCAGGTACTTTATTGAGGATCATATAACTCAAAAGGTCATTGAATTCATTCACCTTGACGCCATCAACCGCAATTACCAGGTCACCCCCTTTTAAGTATCCTTCAATTGAAGAGGGCTGAGTGCCCGCTTTGATGCCGGCTTTGTCAGCCGGTCCACCCGGGGTAATGCTGGTCACATAAGCTCCATTTGCCTGTGGCAGACCAAGCGCTTCCTGCAAGGTAAGGTTTAAGGCACTGATACTGGAAAGGCCAAGATAAGGATAGTCGTAATAACCTTTCTCGATCAATGAGGGTACAACGCGCCGGACAATATTGGAGGAAACTGCAAACCCAATACCAGAGTTGGATACCTGGCCGGTGATGGTGGAATTTTCTGTTTGAATAGCCCGGTTAACACCGACGACTTCGCCATTGAGGTTGATCAGCGGTCCGCCGGAGTTGCCCGGGTTGATCGCTGTGTCAGTCTGGATAAGATCACCTGCTGAGAAATACAAACCATCTGTGCTTTGGCGCATGGACTCAAGGATGCGTCCACGGGCAGAAATGATTCCGACAGTCATTGAACCCGACAGACCATAAGGATTGCCGATCGCCACTACTGTCTGACCCACCAGAGCCTGGTCAGAATCTCCCAATGGTAACGGAACCAGATCTGTGGGATCAACCTCCACTTTTAGCACAGCGATATCAGAATCAAGATCGGTACCCACTACAGAGGCATAGACCTTCAGACCGGATGAAAAGTCCACCTCGACAGTCTGGGCACCTTCGACCACATGATAGTTGGTAACGATATGTCCATCTGTGTCGATAACAAAGCCCGATCCCTGACCTGCGCCAAAATTGCTGATGACCTGGATCGAGACCACACCAGGGCTTAATCGTTGGTAAAGTTCAACCAGTGCATCCTGGGAATTAACATATTCCGGGATGACCACCGATTGTGTGGATTCACTTTCTTTTTGGGCTGGCAGGGTTGCGATCGCCTCGGGTGTAAGCTTAACTTCCAGGGTCGGCAAAAGCCCGGAGGTAGAACATGCGATCATTGCCAGTGCAAGGATCACAATTATTATCAATGAAGTCCATTTGTTTATTCTCATAAAAAGATCCCTTATTATCAATTTTCACTGTATGTCATTGTATGAATTATTAAAGTATGAGTCAAGGAATTTTCAAGCATATATACAATTTTCTAACAAACCCAGCTGGAATTTTATGGTGAATTAAAAAACTATTGTCCAATATTGCCTATTGACAGGTGATGAGCCAGCAGATGGTATCCACTCCAATCACCGAGCTGGACTGCGATTTTGTCCAGAAGGATGGGCGGAACGAACTTTATTTTAGCATCCAAATGAGGAGAGGTGGAAACAAGAT